>Ga0209639_1000686_pt1 | contig 42979 bp, 28 predicted proteins | sample EPASupsiteHSE605_FD_187268 | JGI IMG/M metagenome (GOLD analysis project Ga0209639, IMG submission 187268) | Bioremediated contaminated groundwater from EPA Superfund site, New Mexico - Sample HSE6-05 (SPAdes) (version 2) | ecosystem: Environmental > Aquatic > Deep subsurface > Groundwater >... | reverse complement strand
TCTTCATTGTGATTCTCTTTGTCAACTTCTTAATGATGATTCATCTGAGAGAGTTCTCTCCCTCCTAATACAAAACCAAAGTGATAGTATAGATTTCTCCAAATATGAAAGATCAATTACTCAAAAGATAGAAACATATTTGAAGAATCCAAGCTTCTGTTTGGTTTCTCTTCCATCATTATGTCGCATTTTTGCTCATTCTAATCAGACTTTCTCTTTATCTTCTTTAGAACCTTTCTTGATTGGATGTATGAAACATCATGGAACTGGTGCTAAAATCCTTCTTAATAACATCAAATATCAAAAACCTTCAGATCTCTCTGAACTCAACAGATTTCTCCATATCATGTCTATTGAAGACACAAATGATATATATGATAACACTAATCATGTTTTATTATCTTTTCAAAGAGATTTTGAATCATTAAGGGTTGAAAACAGACAACTATCGGAGAGAATTCTACAAATTGTTTCTGAAATGAATACTAGGTTAAAAGAACAAGAAAATATCAATAAAAGGCTGGAATCAGAGATCAATTCAGCTAAAGCGACAATAGGAGAGCAGAATAATAAGATTCATGAAAATGAATCGAAGTTAGCGGAGAACCTAAGGTTAATTCAAGCTAATGAAGCAACTATTAACGAGAAAAATATGCAAATTCAAGCTAAAGATGATCAATTAAACCAACTTAAGAAATCCAATGAAAGATCCGAGTTTCCATTTAAATCAGATCTGTTTTCAGGTATCTTTGATGGTTTAGCTAAGAAACTTGGTAAGAATTTGGCTGATTCTAGTGATGTTGATGTAACAGCATCTAGCATCTATGATTCACGTGGTCCTAAAAATGTTTTGAAGAATGATAGTAGTGACTGGACCAGCCAAAATTTCCCCAATTCATGGATTCAGTTTGATTTCAAACAAAGAAAGGTATCTATTACATCCTACTCTTTGTTTGATTGCAATAGAAACAAGTCATGGAAAGTTGAGGGATCAACAGATGGATCAACATTCGAAATCATTGATAACAAAGTAGATACTACTGATTTCCAGAACAACAGAAATAATTTTAATGATCCTAGTGCTCAAAAGAACTTTCCAGTTCAACCTAATAACAGGTATTACCAGTACATAAGATTCACATCTAGTAAGCGTTGGGACAGCTATTATTATTTCCAGTTATTCCGTGTTGAATTATTTGGATTTGTTCAATCTGAGTAAAATCCTTTTTTACTATCTAGGTTTAGAGTTATCTGGACTGACAAGGATATTTTTTTGTCAATACTTCATACCTACTCTTGAGGACAGTAACCAATATTGTTTAAATCAAATTTGTTTTTTGAACATCAGAACACAAGATACTTAAACAATAATAGTAACAAATCAATTGGATTTTAGAAACAGTACTAATTTTAAACATGACGGTCATTAAATTTTATGAATGTTTCAATTCGATTTCTTGCTTTATCAAAGATTTTTGAATCGAGTCCCTTATTATCTAGTTCGAATAATAAGATTGTCATGAGTTTGGGTGTTTTTAGGAGTTTTTTTAAACCCATTTTTCACCATAAAGGAGATTTATTAGTAACACGATCTTATTTCAATAATTTTTTGGATAACACGATTGTAATTGGAAGAAATTATTATAATTACTTGTTGACGAATCAGAAACATTATTTGATACACGTGGTTATATCTGATACATGGTTCAACAGTACGGCATCGGCTTTGAAAGGAAGCGCAATTGAAACCAATTTTTATTGTTTTCTGATTGTTAAATCATGCGTGTTTACTTATTGTTATTCGGTTAATGAAGGTGGGGCTATCTATCATATGGGCCCTGATAGCAATCTCAGCCAATGTTGTTTTGATTATTGTACTGTTAGTAATACATTAGCGGGTTCAAACCTTGGAGGTAATACCTTTGCTATTACAGGGAATTGTAATATTTCGTATTGTCACTCAACAAGATCTTCTCCTTTAGTCGGATCGGGTGGTGACTCTCTTTATCAACTTTTTAATGGATTGTTTAATGTGAGGGAATTCAATGGAACTAAGAATCTGACTCCAAATGCTGGCTCTGTCGCGGGATCTTTCCACAAAAATTCTCTTGGATCTTCAGTTTCATTTTCATTATTTATGTTATCTTGTGATTATTCTCTGTTTGAAACATGGGATTCAATCTCAACCTTGTTAAAATGCAATTTCATTAAAAACACCTTGTCAAATAACCTAGTGTGTTCATCTTCGAGTACAATATATGCCAAATCATGTTCTTTTTATGGAAACACAGTCAAACCACCATATGGCACACTCATTATTTCTGACTCATTCTCCGATTTTTCCACATCTGGGGCTACACTTGTTCCATATACGCTCCAGCAAATAACTGGTTTTCATATATGCAAACTAGAGAAAACGATCGAAACCAATATCCCCGAAGCAAACCTCTTACTGTCATCAAAATTGTTAGGGAATTTTTTCCTTTTCTTATCCTCATTTATCAACATCTAAAATTAATAAAATTCGCCTCATTTTAATGACTGTTTTCGCTTGGAGCAACAAATAATGACATAAATTTTTGTAAAGTGGCATATTAATGATTAACTGTGTTCTAATTGGAGCTCCTAGTGTAGGAAAAACATCGATTTTGTTGAGATATGAAAAAAACACTTTCATCGAAAACACTAATTCCACAATTGCAGGCATCCAAACGATGATTCGATATGATGATAAGCAGATTGTGTTTTTTGACACAGCTGGACAAGAAAAATATAAATCATTTTCATATAAACAGATTCAAAAATGTGATGTGGTGTGTGTGGTTTTTGATAAGGAAAATATACACACAATAAAGGAGGAAATAACTCGAGTTCGCGAATACCTCAAATCTGAATCAAAAATAATACTAGTTCTATCCAAAATTGATTTGTTGGATGCAACAACCATTAGTGAAATTGTTAAATCTATTAATGATGTATGTGAAAGTGAGCAAATAATTAGTTTCTACCAAACATCCGCAAAAGAAGAAACAGGGCTTAGTGATTTGTTAAAAGGCATTGCTTCTGCTACCCCCTCACCTGTTGTCCAACCTAAACCAAAAGAAGAAAGAACCTCATGGTTCCAAAATATATGCTAAAAATCGAAGATTTGATTTTATACTTCAGTGAGAAAGTCCTGAATTTCTGCAGTCGACAATGTTCTAAACTTGCGCTTCTCGTCTACAACACCAATTTCTATAAGATCAGCACTGAGTTGCCCATCGAATCCTTCTTTAAGGGTGGATATAGCTGTGTGAATAGCATCATCAACAGATAAATCTTCATTATATCGGCGCTCTAGGAATGTCCTGGATCCATCACTCCTCTTTCCAAGGGCGGTAGCTTTCCAAGCCCAAAATGTACCAGATGGATCTACCTGCCATAGAGTTGGTGTGTCTTCCCATCCAATAATCAATAGAGATACACCAAATGGTCTGACTCCACCACTCTGAGTAAACTCTTGCATTATATCAGCAGCGCGTTTGACAACTTCTCTTGTTGGCATTTCAACTCCAAGACGGAGTTTATACTTAATAGACTCCTTTCTTAATGACTTTAGCAATACATGAAAATCAGTAATAACACCACTATATGTAACACCTACATTATCGTTAATTTTCTGAACTCTAAGATTTGTCGCTCTTTCTACAAGTGGTGACGAAGGTTTCGATTCACATGCAATTACTGCACCGTTCTTAGCTTTAACACCAACACTTTGACCACCAAGTGATACGGCTTTCAAAGCATATTCAATCTGACCAAGTTTTCCACCAGAAGAAAATGTCGTGAGGCTGAAGTCCGAGTCTCCCATTTCTTAAATGAAGTTAAGAATAATTGAACTACTCTGTCTGGAAAATCAAGAAAGTTGGTCTGATGATTTTACAAAAAGTGTAATGACGATACATGTTACTCCTTTACTAATCGGCTTTTGGCAAAAAGGAAAGCTGCCAGTGCGTCAATTGGATTGTCAGGTTTTGATTTGGCGATGTGGACTAATCCTTCAATAATGTGGCCCATTACCTTCTCGTCGAGATAGTTTTCTAATAGCTTGGATTTTTCGGCTAAGAATTGATCGTCTTGGGATTTCATTCTATTAACACTGATATCATGAATGCTATCTCCTGCCAGCCAGCTCTGCATTTCGTTTTTAATCTGCTCCTCTCTATCTGCTTGAATTTTTTGCTTCTGTATTTCGATTTTTCGTTGCTCTTCTGCGATTTCTGCATCGATTTCTTCTTGGGGTCTTGGGAAAGCCCTTTTTTCTCCAAGGAATCCGAAAACAAGGTGATCAACTTGTGTAAAAGCTGGAACAATTGCTGAAGAAATACCCCTATCATCAAGGAATTTGAGAATGTTTTCTTCGCGACTCATTGCTTTCCTGTAACTTCTCAAAGATTTTTTGAAAGATTGAGCATCATCACTAGTCAATGATGCATTCTTCTCAAGATCTTTATCATTTCCTTCAACTATTATGGCATTTGTTGGAATATGCTCAAAATGAGGGCTTGGCTGTTCTTCTTCTCCAACATCAAATATTAGGGAAGCCCTTTCGTTAGAATCAGCGAATCCGGATATTACCCATCCATAATTCCGACATACTCTCTCTGCCATTTTCCTATGAGCAACTTTGCAAATAACCTCATCATTTATTTGCCCTTCAGATTCCTCAATTTGGGTTCTAATTTCATCTCCAAATGGTGAGACTTCCTTTCGAACTTCACTAACAAGGGAACGGGGTTCAATCAATGGTAGCCTGAGAGTACTAGAAATTTTCAAAGCGATTTCATGGAAACCTGATGATGGTGGTCCTAATACTAAGACCTTAAGTGGCTCAAGGTGATACTTAAATCTGAATTCATCAACAACTTTAGCGGCACATTCAACAATCCCTTCAGGACAATGAAGCTCAGCATCGGAGAAGAAACTTGATTCCGAAGCCAGTTCTGTTTGAAGTACTGCCAAATGAAGAGGTGAAATATTTTCGAGAATTGGACCCGTTTTTCCATCACTTAAAACTTTGCTAAAAGCTTTTGCAATTTGTTTTAATGACGGTGACTGTTCTTCCGCCAATATATAATAATTCTTCTTTTCTTCTGCTTCAGGGGGGTGAACAAGAAGCTGTTTCATTGCAACTCCAAGATTTTTAACATGTAAACATGAAATATGGTTCTTTGATGATGGAAAAACATCGGTTTTCCCTTCCCATAGAGACTTGAAAAATGGAAAGAAAATATTTTCGCCCATTCCATATAACAGCCCAACTCCAAAAATATAAAGACTAAGCCTATTGTTTTCTTGTGAAAGTTGTATGGCCCTGGATTCTAATCGATATTGCTCTTTAACCAACTCATGTGGAATTCTCGATAAAAACTCATCCTCATTAACAGGAGTAAATGCTTCTGTTTCTGTATCCTCTTCTTCGGGATTGCCTTCGGTCTCCTTTTCTTTTGGTTCTTCAGGTTCTTCTTCTGTTGCTTCTTTTTTAATGGATCTCCCTCCCCATGTTAAAAGGGGGGATATCAATGCCAAATTCACTTTTTTATGAAGGGGGTTCTTATTAATAATATCAAGTGCCTCTTCAACACCAGAACAGTCTTCTAACATTTCAAAAACAGAAAGTTCGGTGCTCATTATCCCTTCTTTTCGTGAAGAAACCAGCTTGACTCTAGGATCTGGGGATTTTGTCCCAAATCCAAAAACTTGAAATCCTTGCTCAGCTAAATAAACAGATATAGCAGAGCCAACATAATTACTACAATTATCTATAAACACTTTATAATCTGATGGTTTGCGCTCTTCTTCAATGTCACTGTCCATTTTAGGAAAATAGTAGAAACGGCTTTATCCGTTTTTTGGTTTTACCTGGTTAAACATTGGGGGCCCAGAGATCTTTAGCTGGTTTTGAAGATGAGGAGAGCGAATCGATTGTTTGCGAATCTTCTTCCTTATTATGAGGAAGGCAGAATAAGATGGTGGCGATAAGAATGATGGTGACAATGGCTGCTGATACTAAGTATATGTTCTTTGCAAAGAAGGAGGTTTGGTTATCATTAGAATCAGTTTGGATTGGGGTTGCGATGAATGTTGCTCTCATGGAAGTATCTGATTGATTTTCTTCATGTGATCTCACTGGGGTATAATTAAAAATCAGTGAAAGAGTTTCTTCATATGATCTCATTGGGGTATCAAAGAGAGTCTCTGATAAAGTTTCTTCATATGATCTCATTGGGGTATCAAAGAGAGTCTCTGATAGAGCCTTTGATAGAGTTTCTTCATACGATCTCATTGTGGTATCAAAGGGAGTCTCTGAAAGAGTTCTTGAAAGAGTCTCTTCATATGATCTCATCGGGGTATCAAAGAGAGTCTCTGATAAAGTTTCTTCATATGATCTCATTGGGTTATCAAAGGGAGTCTCTGATAAAGTTTCTTCATATGATCTCATTGGGGTATCAAAGAGAGTTTCTGAAAGAGTTTCTGATAGAGTTTCTGATAGGGTCTCTTCATATGATCTCATTGGGGTATCAAAGAGAGTCTCTGATAGAGTTTCTGAAAGAGTCTCTTCATATGATCTCATCGGGGTATCAAAGAGAGTTTCTGATAGAGTTTTTGATAGAGTTTCTTCATACGATCTCATTGGGGTATCAAAGGGAGTCTCTGATAAAGTTTCTTCATATGATCTCATTGGGGTATCAAAGGGAGTCTCTGATAAAGTTTCTTCATATGATCTCATTGGGTTATCAAATAGAGTTTCTGATAGAGTCTTTGATAGAGTTTCTTCATATGATCTCATCGGGGTATCAAAGAGAGTCTCTGATAGAGTTTCTGAAAGAGTCTCTTCATATGATCTCATCGGGGTATCAAAGAGAGTTTCTGATAGAGTCTTTGATAGAGTTTCTTCATACGATCTCATTGGGGTATCAAAGGGAGTCTCTGAAAGAGTTCTTGAAAGAGTCTCTTCATATGATCTCATCGGGGTATCAAAGAGAGTCTCTGATAAAGTTTCTTCATATGATCTCATTGGGTTATCAAAGAGAGTTTCTGATAGAGTCTTTGATAGAGTTTCTTCATATGATCTCATCGGGGTATCAAAGAGAGTCTTTGATAGAGTCTCTTCATATGATCTCATCGGGGTATCAAAGAGAGTTTCTGATAGAGTCTTTGATAGAGTTTCTTCATACGATCTCATTGGGGTATCAAAGGGAGTCTCTGATAAAGTTTCTTCATATGATCTCATTGGGGTTTCAAAGAGAGTCTCTGAAAGAGTCTCTGATAGGGTCTCTTCATATGATCTCATTGGGGTATCAAAGAGAGTCTCTGAAAGAGTTTCTGATAGGGTCTCTTCATATGATCTCATTGGGGTATCAAAGAGAGTTTCTGAAAGAGTTTCTGATAGGGTCTCTTCATATGATCTCATTGGGGTATCAAAGAGAGTCTCTGAAAGAGTTTCTGATAGAGTTTCTGATAGAGTCTCTGATAGAGATTCTGATAGGGTCTCTTCATATGATCTCATCGGGGTATCAAAGAGAGTCTCTGAAAGAGTCTCTGATTGGGTCTCTTCATATGATCTCATTGGGGTATCAAAGAGAGTTTCTGATAGAGTCTCTGATAGAGTTTCTGATAGGGTCTCTTCATATGATCTCATCGGGGTATCAAAGAGAGTCTCTGAAAGAGTTTCTGATAGGGTCTCTTCATATGATCTCATTGGGGTATCAAAGAGAGTTTCTGATAGAGTCTCTGATAGAGTTTCTGATAGGGTCTCTTCATATGATCTCATTGGGGTATCAAAGAGAGTCTCTGAAAGAGTCTCTGATAGGGTCTCTTCATATGATCTCATTGGGGTATCAAAGAGAGTCTCTGAAAGAGTCTCTGATAGGGTCTCTTCATATGATCTCATTGGGGTATCAAAGAGAGTTTCTGATAGAGTCTCTGATAGAGTTTCTGATAGGGTCTCTTCATATGATCTCATTGGGGTATCAAAGAGAGTCTCTGAAAGAGTTTCTGATAGGGTCTCTTCATATGATCTCATTGGGGTTTCAAAGAGAGTCTCTGAAAGAGTCTCTGATAGGGTCTCTTCATATGATCTCATTGGGGTATCAAAGAGAGTCTCTGAAAGAGTTTCTGATAGGGTCTCTTCATATGATCTCATTGGGGTATCAAAGAGAGTTTCTGAAAGAGTTTCTTCATATGATCTCATTGGGGTATCAAAGAGAGTCTCTGAAAGAGTTTCTGATAGGGTCTCTTCATATGATCTCATTGGGGTATCAAAGAGAGTCTCTGAAAGAGTCTCTGATAGGGTCTCTTCATATGATCTCATTGGGGTATCAAAGAGAGTTTCTGAAAGAGTTTCTGATAGGGTCTCTTCATATGATCTCATTGGGGTATCAAAGAGAGTTTCTGAAAGAGTTTCTTCATATGATCTCATTGGGGTATTTTCAGCAGTTGAGGCAATTGTTTGTAAAGGCGTCAAAGCAGGGGTGTTGTTAGGAGATTTATTTGGAGAAAAACCCAATGTTTTAACTGGGGTGATTAAAGGGCTTTGTTTTAGCGTTGAAGTGGGTGATTCTGAAGGAGTACTGATATATGTTGGACAATAATATGTCAGGTATTGGGAGACTTGGTATGTAGATACTTGAAACATAGTGGTTATAGTATTCGAATTTGAAGTAAAAGCACCGATACTATTACTCATATGATCAATCACACAATACCAAACATAAAGTGATGATGAATCTCTGTAAAAAAGTTGCTTGTTATTCATCGAAAATACCGAATTCTTAACATACAAAACGGAGGACATGCATTTCAGTAATCCATTGTCTGATGTGTCTTGAGTATTCTTTATAAAGTTTGAATTTTTTATTTGGGCATTCGAATTACAATAATCAAATAAAATTATAATGTCGGTCTTTGAATAACAATTCTCCATTTGGTTAAGGGTGTAGTTAATACTATCTCCATAATAGAACATACTTCCAGCAATTCCATAACTAACACACTTTGAAAAATTGCTCGAACTCACTGTTATTGCACCACACTCAAAGCAGGCTGAGGTATAAGATGTTGTTGGAGCATTCAATGAACAATAACAAACGGACAAATATTCTATAGATTGGATCCATCCCTGAGTACTCACAGAATAAATAAAATGGTAGTTCTGATTTGCAGAGCAATTAACTGCACAAACTTTTTTCATAGATAAATCTCCACCCATGAAATTATTAAGAACAATTGCAGCTCCTGTTTTCGTGCACCAGCAATTGTAAAATGAGCATTCGATGAATTCGCTTAAACCTCCATTATTATTAATAACAACTACCCCTCCATCTCCAGAATACACATAATTTCTCTGAAAAAGACAATTATAAAATGATACTGCAACACTATAACTAATTCTACTGTTGGTGTTGTGGCAAGACGTGGATAGAATCCAACAATTCTTTGGATGAAACCCAATTTCATAATAAATCGCTTGCGGGAATTGATAATAGACTTTAATAGCCAAAAAAATGCGTAGAATTGTGGTAACTAATATTTGTTTGACTAAATCTGTCTTATCAATATCCATTTAAAAAGCCCTCAACAATTATATAAATAATTGAATTGGTGAATATTGAAATTTTGATTATGTTACAAAGAATCTTCAGAAATCCTTGGCATTTTTATTAAATTAAAATTCAAAAAATTTATTCTATGACAGGTAGGAAGCTTTCAGAGAATCCCGGAAAATGATAAGCTTGCTTGATGCTTTTTCAGTTATGTTTTCATCGTGCTGAGCCCAGAAATCGCATAAAAACGTGTTTACAGGTTCAAATGCGGTTCCATGAATTTCAATTAGATCGGAGAGAACTTGAAATGCTGATACTATATAATCAGGTATTTCATCGAAAAGGACCGTTGACCAAATAATTGCGAAAAGTCCTTTTGTTCCATACAAGACGTCAGACGGATCATTGCTTTTTGCTTTATTTCCATAATCTTGGGCAAATTGTGGAAGTAGGTGCGACACTGTTTTAATTGATCGGAAAACAAATGCAAGAACTGTGCTAGCAGTATCTTGTACAGCTGGATGAGGGGAACGAAGAGAAGGATTCAAAACATTATTAATCAATGTTACAACAGTATCTGCTTCAATAAAGAATAGAACAGATCCGATAAATCTCGACAAATACTCAAGCAAATATACCTGTGTTGTCCATGGCTTGTTGCTGAGTGATAATTGTTCCAAAACACATTCGATGATTGGCTGGGCCTTATCTTTTGACAAGAAATGGGATGAACTAAGGAAACAAGATATTGCTGAGTGAGATTTTTCTTGTTCGTCTTCATCTTTGTCTTCTATAAGCTTTGACCAAACTTCTATATTATCATAACAAAATGGAAGAACAGATAACCCAGAAAATGATTGTTCCTCGAATTGTTTCAAAAGCCATTGAGAAATAAATTCATCGTTTGATGGAATGATATAATCGTAGAATAATGTATAAGCTAATTCATGCCATTCTTCTTCTTGGTGAGATCGGAAAATTGAATAAAATATATGGTATACAGCTTCAATTACACAATACCTTGCTTGATCAAATTGAAGTGCTTTTGATGAAAAAAGTTTTTCAAGATGTTTGGAAAAAATGTTTTCCATTACATCTTTTTCTCTAAACCCAAGAGTAACTAAAAATACTACCCTATCAGATACTTGCTTGCTGTATTTAGTGAGTGGAATATTTTTATCATATCCAAGTGTTTCAACATATTCTCTGAGCCAGAAAAATCTTCTGGGATCTTTGACCCCAATAACCTTGAAAATTTCTCCTGGCCAAGAGAATCTCGATTCAATCCCATAATTGCATAAAATTTTTTCCATGAAATTAAAAATGGGCGCTTGAATACTTTCAATCTGAGAAAATGTAAAGCATGTTGTGGAAGATAGAATTCCAGCAATACATTCTAGAGCAGAGTATTGCATTGGAATATTGGTAAAGTCACCAATCTCATCATTGATAATGGAAATCAATATTGATACTAGTGGTGGACCAAAAAACCTTACAAGAGAATTCCAAAAGCAAAAATGGTGATATAAAAACTCTTCTTCTTCATGTACTTGCTCGTTGGTAAAATGAATAAAAATCTCTCTTAAATAATCTGTTGAATCAAGAAATTGGCTATAAAAGAACTTATGAACATCAATTCTGTCTTGAATTGAATCGGAAAAATATAAAGATAAAAATTCTGGATTCATAGATTGTTCTCTTGACATTATGATCGATTCTCTTTTAACTTTTCGAATCCTGTTATCAGCAAACTTATAGTCTTCCCAGTTAGATTTATTCACAGCTTTGTATTCTTTTCTTTCTCTGAATGGTATCCTTGGAATAAGAACTTCTATTAGAAAAGCGAATGATTCCGTAATAGTTTTCCTATAAATAACATCATCAATGACTAGCCTAACTGTCAAATATTGATATCCAACCAAGTCAATAGCAGATGGGATGCCTGGAATCAAACCATATATAAATGATGAAATATAACCTTCTATTTCAGCGGTAAAACTGCGACTGTTACCTATTCTTGCCAATTCATGTATTAGGCGCTTTCTTTCATAATATATCTCTTGGGTATTATACGGAGGGGCATCATAATTAATTGATTGCAAATGAGAAGATAAACTAACCTGTAGAGATCGAACAACATCAGAGGGCACATCGGAAGGAGTTTCTCTACAAATATGGATGGCAATATCAACTAGAGTTTTAAAATGTCTGGGTCCATTATCAATCAATGAGAAAATTAATACCGGAAGGGCTGATGTGGATAGTGAATCAATATTTGTCCATTCAATTGTTTTGAAATTTTCAAATGCAATACTTAAAAACTCAGAAACTTCAAGATTATACCGAGAAAGAATTACTTTAAGGACATCAGTTATTGATATCCTAATTGTGTCATATGGTGAGGTCGAAAATGCTAAAACAGACATAATTATTTTTCTTAAAAAAGTAGTGAATGGTAATGGAATTGAACATAACCATAATGTATACAATTTTAGGGAATACCAATAGTGATGAATCGGCAACATTGATTCAATCGATTTATAGTAAACACTCAGCTTCGACTCATTACATATTTCATTAAACTTGTCGTTAATGCTAGCTTCGTTATTAGATATAACATCAACTGGTATCATGACAACTTTCAGAGAGTTGATAATTTCAGAGATAACTGCGTGATGATGATTATGATTCATATTAGATATTAACCAATCAATAATCTCAACAAGCTTTTTTGATACTTCAGGGAAGTTAATCGAAAAAAGCTTTGGTCCCTTTTTAGATGATAAATCTTCGCCCAAATCCTTAGAATCCACTGCACCAATAAGACCTTTTAGAATTGACTTAATAAACATTATCGAATCTTTTTGAATCTTCCAATCAGAACTCTTAAATAGCAGCTTTAAATGTGATAAAATGGTGTCAATAAATTTCATTGCTAAAGAAATATCTCTTTCATCAGGAACTTTCCAAGGAATCGAATTCTCATTAATGGATGATAAACCATATCTCTTAGGATGTAATGGATATGTATGTGTCAATGCTTTTAGTGCCCATTTAATAGTACCCATATTGTGCTTTTTAATCTCAGTCTTTTTGTTCGAAAAAGATGAAACAACATAATCAATAATATTATTAATGTTGAATCTAATGAAATTGGATGAAGATGATCTCACTAAACATTTCAAAATGATAGAATTTCTTTCGTCCAAATGCTTAAAAAGAGGATAATTAAGTGATTCAATAGAAAGACTATCAATTATATGGGGTAATGAATCCAAGCATAGAATTTCGATGGAATCAAATATATATTTCTCAATATTATCACGCATATAAGGGGATAAAGAATTAATCAATGTTGTGAGCATGCTTTCCATTTGTATTAGAGAAGTTTGAAAATCTTTTCCTGATGCTGCTGTTGAGAACTCGATGCACTTGGTCAAAACTATCATTATCCATGAATCATATGAACCATCTTTAATAGGCATTGACCAAAAGAGTGTGTCAAAAACTTTGAATATCATATTCGATATTTCAATATTTGTAGGAGATATCTCTTCTACAAATGATTTAATTATTTCTAATAATTCATTAACAAACATATTAGATGCCAAAGCGATTGGTAACATTGTGCGTGAAATAATGACAGCTTGATTCTTTAAATGTGGGTATTTTATCAGAACCTTCAAAGTATTAAACAAATCAGGGAGTGTACATTCGGGACAAATTTGCAAAAGCTGAAAAAGCTGTTCACAACTATTATCAGCATGGTAAACTTCCAAAACAAATACAGGTATTAATGTTTGCGCAAACCACCTATGGTCTTCTTTGGTTAAGGGTGGGAGCAATGATTTACCCTTTTTATCAGATTTAATCTTGATAGAAAACTGACTAACAATCCCATTAATAAAGGCAACTGATCGATGTATACATTCGTTTTCTTGGTTAATAGATAATGGTGAGTGTAATGGCATTATTAGTTTGATTATATTCTCAAAGTACTTTTTAACCATTTCGCTTTCTTTAGTGAAGAATAATCTTATGATCAATGAGCAATACTGGTAAATTACCATATCAGGATCAAGATTACCCCCAAAAAATATCTCATAGTCTTCATAAGAAAAGACTGATGTCTCCCTTCTTATTGGTTCTTGAGATTCAGGATATTGAGGAAGAAACAATCTCTCAGAAAGCCTCTGAAAAATTAGGGGTATATATTTGCCCCAATCGATGTTCGAATAGTTAAATGCTGAGAGAGATGTTAGAACTATAAGTATAAGGAAATCGGAAACTAAAGATGAAAAGTATGACCAATGCTTGAATAAAATATCAAACCATTCTTCATGATTGTTATAATTACATGGAATAAATCTACAAAATGTGCAAAATGCAGTGCTATAACTGCTGGACTGGGGATCTTCAATTACTGGAAGTAACTCTTGGCAAATCTCTGATGCAGCTTCTTTAGAAAAATACAATCTGCTTACAGCAATAGCGCCTAATAACTGTGATATGTAACTGTTTGGTGTCCTCCTATTCTTGGTCTTTGATCCAGATAGGGCTACATTATAATACAAATCAAACAAAGGTCTCCATGGTAACTCAATATCCAATTTTTTTAAAGGGAGAGATGACAAAATAGATTGATAGATACCAATTGTTCCAACTGTATACTGCAACACAGGGCATTTAGTTATAAAATTATACATCTCCATAATCAGAAACTCGAGTTCTTCTTTTTGAAAAGTAAAAACTTGAATTAATTGAAATGAAGAGATGTACTCAGACCAAAACGCAATTTTAGAGGAATCAAACGCTCTCAACGCTTTGGGATACTCTTCAATTATGGCTTTCTTCCATTCATTATTCGAAACTTCAATTGTCTCACGGTATTTGAGCGGAAGGAGCTTCGATAATTCTGCAGCTCGAGATACATTTAATATACTCATTTTATAGGTGCTATTGGTCCAATGTGTCACATTTTGATCAACTTCGTAAAGTATATAAATAAATTGAGAACTGTTTACGTTGGATTTTGATAACTTCCTTTTAACTTTTTGAGAGTTAAGACATTGACTTTTCAAAAACTAGCAATGATCTTTTTTGGCTTCATAAGTGCTTTATCGATAGATCTTAATGTTTATGGATCGTTTGATTATAGTGTAGATGTTGACTATGGTGATAATTTATCTATTAATGTTTTGAAATCTGATATGTCGGTTTATATTCATAATAAAATTGGGTATGACGCTATTGCATATGACTCAAGCGGTAATGAATTGGCCAGAATAAGTGAAGAATCAGAACATAGGCTTGTTGATTTTGGGGAATTTATTGGGACGATTGTGGTAATTGTAAAAAACACAATGAAAATCAACATTTCAACGATCGACTACAATCAATTTGCCAATTCATCATCATGTCATGGGAAAAAAATAGTTATTTCAGGCCCAAGGAGTACTTATAACATTGTCTCTTTCGATTCGGATTTTTTGGGAGAAAGAGATCTCACTTACTCCAAATACCAACAATTTTGTATTTGGTTGATCAATTTTCATCTATCAGATGTAGAAATCAAGTCGAAAACTGATGAAGGATACGATCTCTTATATGTCACTGATGTACGAGAAAAATCTGATAATCCCGAATACCGACAGAGTTGTAACTTTTCTGTCTCGGGATCTCAAGTTATCAATATTTATGGAGTTAATTCTCTCTTTTTAGTTTGGAAATCTGGTCGAAATGGCAAAGGAAAGTATTTATCAATTGCTTCAAATGTTCAGGATTCAAATATCAACTTAGATCTTTTCAAAATAACATATATTCATTCAAAATACCCAGTAGTCCCAGCAAATCAAAGCAGTATTGGATACTATTCCTGTACTGATTCCCTTAATGATATTTCTGTTGATCTAACTGAGTTTTCTGAGTTTAGAATCGCTCTTGATACTCCAGGTTACTCAGTAATTATACATAATAGTTATAGCTATGAAGCTATGGTTTATGATCAAAATATGAATAACTTTGCAAATTTCACATATAAATCTTATTTCAGGATAGTGGACTTTGCTGATTCCAGTGGTCTGATAGTGGTTAAGTGGCAATCAGCATCAATAGGGGTTTTGAAGTTTTCTTATATTAATTATGGTTTTGCTCCTGTTGGAAATGGATGTTCCAATCTTCGAGTGGTTTCTGGCGGGAGTTTTCATAAGTATCATATTGCATCTGCTTTTTCCCAATACTATAAATATAGGAATTTAACATATTCTGAAAATAATGATGTTTGCATTTGGTTTAGCTCACCTTTTTCACAAAGTCATCATTTTATTGGGGATATGGATATTGAAGATAGATGCAATATTGGGTATAACAATTATGATTTCAATACAATTGATAGTACAAGTCAATGGTTTTCTGGAAAATTTAATTTTTTGGCAGTAACACATAGTTCTTTACTCATTCATATGAAGAGCAACAGAAACCCAAATTTTAATGATAGACACTTATTAATGGAAAGTAGTTCATCAGCATTATATGAATATGATTTAACAAGCTATGTTATTTGGTATGAACCCTCTAGCTCTCCACATATTGTTTCATTTAATACATCTTCTACATCGATTAATATTTCTGGGATGATAGATGCAACAATTAATATGAATGGTTTTGATAAACTTTTCATATATTGTGATTATGCTTCAACTTCTGTAGTAATTCATAACAAAGTTGACTTTAATGCCACAATTGTAATACCATCAACAGGTTTCTCAGAAACAATAATTAGCGGACAAGACTCTGTCTTCGATTTTGGAAATAACATCGGATATATTGTTCTTCAAAGAACAGGGGATGGTCTTAAATATGTTCAACTTTCTGCAATAGTTTATGACCATTTGGAGAATTCAGAATCATGTTCAAGTGTTAGATATGTTAAAACAACAATCAAAGAAAATTTTGTTATTGCTTCTCCATCATCAAGATATTATCACGAAAAAACTCTGAGCTATGAATCAAATCAGTCAATTTGTTTATGGTTCGCATCACCTGTTATGAAGAAGCACACTATTAAAATTGATTCAGAAAATGGTATGGATTCAATCTATATGTTTTCTCCATTACTTCAAGTCACAAATGATATGATACATTATATTAAATTCTCGGGTTATAACATTAGTACATTTGAGGTGGCCAACTCTGTTTTATATTTCTGGAAGACTGATAGCAATAATACATATAGACATGTTAAAATCATGGTTGATTCAACATCAGGTGTTTCAAGCTCTGATTTTAATCAACAGGATATTATATACACATACACATCATCCCCTTCAATACCCATTAACAATAATTCCATTATGATAAATAATGTTGAGAATGATAGCCATCTTCATTATGAGATACGTTCAATGAATGATACAATTCTTGATGTTAGTAATTATAATTCAATTGAAATAGAATGTTTAATGCCTGGTACCTGTGTATTGTTTCCAGATTTATCAGGGTTCTCCATTATCGCTTATGATAGCAAGCATTGCCAAATAGGAGCTTTAGATTCTCAATCAAAATATCCCGTTATTGATTATGGCAACGAAATTGGGAAAATTATTGTTACAAAACTCTCAATGTCAAAAACAAGACTTTTGTTTTCTCATAATGTTTTTAGTCTCATGCCAATAGGTGTAGATTGCATTGGGAAAAAAATTGTTGGCTTTGGAGAGAATATTGCCCTATTGTTATCTAGCCAAGATAGCCCAGGTAATAATTATACAATTAAACCTGCTGATGCATACTGCATTTGGCTTTCAGGATTCAATACAATGGTGGCATCTGTCACAAAAACAGTATCCACAACAACTCTGTTTAAAATGTATCTTCCTCCAAAAGTTGATTCTGATTCATTTTCATTAATTGAAACAGCTTTGGAATCCTTGGGAAGCGAGATATATACAAGTATTATGTTTTATCTCAAAGTTGGCTCAGGACCAAACAGCATTAAAATTGAATCATACTCAATGATAAATATGAACCCGGTTTATTCTGGACATATCCCTTACGATTTCTCAAATAGTCCTTACATTAATGGAAGCTATATATTACCCGAAGATGAATCTTATTTGTATAGAGAATTCATCCAAAAAATTAAGACTGAATACATTTGGTGCTTCTTTTTAATCATATTTGGGCCATTCTACATCAACCTTTTTATACAAATGAGGAAAATACAAAATAAAAGCAATATATCCGGCGAAAACTCGCCTGAGCAAAATGATAATGACTTTTCTCTCTCTGATCAAATCTAGCTTTTTGTGAGTTAATATCTTCAACGATGTTGATTCAAATAAACTTCTTTCAAAAAGTTTCATTTTAATGGAAGAAGAGCAAAAAAAGGTACCAATTCCATTTAAAATTACTGTTTTATACACATATCTTGTTATTGTTGCTATCTTTTCTTTATATGTTGCTGGAACAACATTTGTTTCGATTGTTTTGATAGAAATTGTTTACCAATTGTTTGGGGTTTTTGTCAATTTGTATGGATTTTTATATGCGTCCGATTATTTTCTATTAGTTTTCTTGCAACAGTTATGTTGGATCTTTTATTCATATGGAATTTCGGTAATTTTAATGATTATTATGATTAAACTCTATAATGGCTTTTTCACGACAATTACTAACTTTTCTGAGAAGTTTTCGTATGAGAAGAAAAAGGAATTTATGGAAATATACTGTTCGGAAAATGCCAATGGCAAAATTGTATTGAAACTGGTTATTCTCCTATCAAATACTGGTTTTTTCTGGGTTCTGGTTGAACTAATCAAAGGGAAGCCATTATCTTTGAGCCCATTTGTTTTCTACTATAGTTTTTTAATTATAACTCCTCATTTGATAGAGATATGGATGAGATGTATTAATATGGTCTTTTCTTCAGAGCCAATCAATAGAAATAAAGATACCAAACTTAAGATTGATGAATCTGAAAAAGGTTCACTATTCCTAATTAAGAATTTCCTTGATCCTGCTCAGCTTCTTGATTTCTCTGGTGTACATACATTCTTAAGTCATGAGGAATCAAAAGAACGAAGAATTTCATTTTTCCATTTTTTCATTGTCATCTTAATATTATTAAGCTTCATGGTCAAAGGTTATCAGGTCTTCTTCTATTTTGATTCACATTCAAGCCAAAACATTTTTGAGTTTAAAGGAACTAACAAGATTTTTCAAATGTTACCATCAATATTTTATTTTTTATTATCGCCAATTCTAATTGTTTTCCATTTTGGCCATTCATGGAGAGTTTTTATTGTTTCATCACTTGCTCAAACAAAAAATAAAGAAGAACAAGATAGTAATTTGAAGCTTCAAAGATACAAAGATTATGGAACCCTGTCATTGGCTTTTAAAGCGATTCCCATTCTTTATCTATTGTTAAGCTTGTCCTTTTTGTGTTTGGCTGCCGTAATTGGATGGGTTTGGCAAAGTCCAAACAAGAAATATTTAGGAAACTATGTTGATAATATTTATAATACAAATAACTATTCGAATACTCCTCTTCCTTCCCAATTTTGTTCGATGAACTCAAAAGGTTTAGATATTTTAGAGATTTCTTCGCTCCCAAGTCTGTTATATTTTTATCCAAGAGGGAAGAACTACATGGAATCACTTACTCAATCACAGAAGAATAATATCAAAGTTTTTTTAAGAATGGTTTTTAAAGATAAGTCGGGTGATATTTTATTCAATAGATCATCTTTAACACAGTGGGGTATCAATGTTCAAATTCCAATCAATGATATTCAATCTCAAAAAAGATCAGTTACAGTCAGAGTATATTGTGGATATAGAAGTCCATTTGATTGGGCGATGTACACAGAGTTATTCATCCAAAAATCTTTTTCGGCTTTTTTTGAAAGTATAATTCCTGGATATTCAATGGCTCTAGGCTTTTTAAAAGATTTTCTTTTCAATGTCCAAGATCTTATTCACTCATTTTCTGATTTAACTTCGACAGCATCAAAAATTGCAAATATTGAGTATCTATCTTATCTGAACAATCCAGTTGATTTGATCGTTGGTCAAGGGATTGGAGGGTACTTTTCTAAGTATATCTCAGCAAAAAGCGGAATGAAAACACCTGCTTTTGCATTTGATTCTCTTCCATTCTTTGGATCTTTAATCGATGACATGAAAAATACCACATCAGATTCAATTGTGAATGTTTTTTCAACAGGTCTTTTTGGTGAGACTGAAGAACAACTTAATATGAATTTTCAAAGAGTTGGTCCCTCAACTTCATGGACAGCACCAAGTTCATTGTTTTCATTTTGTAACACAGTAGCCCAATGTTCACATTCCAAAGAATACCATTCGTTTTGTTATAATGAAGTTGAAGATTTTAATTACTTACTGGAACAGTATCAAAGAGAATAGTGTAGTAAAAAATTTTATTCATCATATAGCAATATATTCTCGGTTGATAAAACAGCAATTGTACCATCAGACAGGCACATTGCTATATTCTTTCCAGATGGATCCCAGTGTGCTTGAAAAAGTCCACCTTTTGCCTGATATGATCCTATTAGAGCAAAATCAGATACTCTCCAAATATTTAGTGTCATGTCTAAAGCTCCAGACAAAAAGTAGTTTCCTTTTGGAGAAAAGCATAATGAGTAGATGGGCTGCGAATGCTTGGTAAAAGTATATAAACATGTTCCATTCATTATATCCCATATCCTTACAGTTTGATCAAAAGCACCAGAAATCAATAATTTTGGATCGTTTGGTGACCATTTAACAGTGTAAACATGAGCAGTATGTCCTTGAAGTATAATATGCTCATTGTTGTCGAAAGGAGTCCAGATTCTTACAGTCCTATCATCAGAACACGATGCCAAATATTTCTTTGTAACGTCCCATGATATTTGATTGACTTCTGCCTGGTGTCCCCTCAGATCGTATTTAGGAGTTGTTTGTCCAACCTGCCATATTGCAATATGATTATCTCCTGAACATGATGCAAAATATGTATCATCCCTCCAGTCAATATCAAGAACATGTAACTGGTGATACCCAAATATCTGCTTAATCTCGCCAGTAAGAACATTCCACAATATGATTTTCCTGTCTTTGCTCCCAGAAAGAAGATTAGTTCCATCTGGGCTAAATTGTACTGTGTATATTGCTGATTCATGATGAGAAAGAACAAACTTCAATTCTCCTCTATTATTCCATAATCTGATTGTCCCATCAAGACATCCTGTGGCTAATATTGTGCTATTTGGATTCCATGATAATGTTGATATATCTTTTTCGTTTCTATCATGTTGGGTTGCATGATCAAGAACAAAGTGCTGAATATGCTGGTGTTCTCTGATTTCCCAGATGCAAGCATTTGCATCAGCACTACCTGAAGCAAAATACCGACCATCTGGACTCCAAGACCCACAGTACACTTCCTTTGTATGGCAACATAAAAACAATGCTGAAGAAGAAGGCAGCATAACAGGCTCAAACGCTTTATTATGCATTCTAGTAGAAATGGAAGTGGTATTCTGCTTCGGTTTGATCGCACTTGGCTTTACTGGAATAATAGGCTCTTCTTTTCTCACGGATTCGGTCAGAGACACGATAATACTCTCTGGAGAGTCATTAATTTTGGCCTTCTCAGTAATACCTTTCTCTAATTGCATATAAAGAACGCCTTTTTTCAGAATGGTCAATAATGCTTGTGGAGGTAATTGAGTCGTCTGGATATTAGCCTGATCTAATCTACACTCGCTACCAAATATAAAAGCAGAATGGGGACATGAGGATTCTTCTAGATATCTATGAATTAAATAGTTGATCTCGTCAGCAGTGACAGACATTAAATGCTAGTGTTTTTTATTTGCTCTTGTTCTTGTATCCGACCTGTTTTTTTGATTCCTGGCACGATGGCTAGTGTACTGAAGGGTACTGTTCATAATAGATCAATTAATCCCTATTGTCCCAGTCATAGTGAAGACATGACGTTTTGGATTGATCGTAAATCAATCATTCCTCCTTTTGTCAATTGTTATGCTGATTGGCTTACATTAGAATATGATGAAAAATCTGATCTTATTGTAAATAGATCAGGAGTTTCGATATATCCATCAGATTTTGGTGGAGTTGAAGGAATTAACTGGCTTGATGAATCATTGTTTAATATTAATTTTATTCCATACTTTAGCGAATATACTCGATCTCTTTTGAAAATGGGCTATGAGATCAAGAAAACTCTATTCGGATGCCCTTTCGACTGGAGACTTGGGCTTGCTTTGCCTCAATATCACTGGGAAAGGGTGAAAAATCTTGTTGAAAAGGCTTTTTATGCCAATAACTATACTAAAGTTGTATTAATCGGGCATTCTCTTGGTGCTTATTTTATACAAAGGCTTTTAACCAAATTTACAACATATGAGTGGAGGAACAAGTATATTGACTCCACTATTTTGGTCGCCCCATCATGGAGCGGATCGGGATATGCCTTCTCGGCCTTATGGGAGGGCAAAATACCTAACCTGGGGCCCCTCGGTAATGATATGCAGATGGCTAGGTTTATTAGGAGTATTGGCGGCGTCCATATACACTTGCCCAATCACCAAGTGTATGGCAATACTAGTATTATTTACACAAACGAAGGCAAGCCACTCATGGCTAAAGATGTACCACGATATCTCCTTAACAATAAAGCATTTACTAAACAAGAACAGCAAATACTGCACAAGAACCTTGATATGTTCTCAAAACTCCCAGGTGAAATCGATATACCCACAGCTATCATTTATAATAGCGCGATATCAACTCTTCGGGGATATAATTTTGAAAATGACCAGAAACTCTACGGCCCGGGAGACGGGATGGTTAATGCTGAGGGGATAGAATACGCATGCAAAAAGTGGAAAAGGAAACCATATTGCAAAAATATCAGATCAAAGTCGATCCTTCATAACCATCTGACAATGCTATACGCCCCCTCTTGTGTTAATCTTGTTCTGAGTTTGCTGAAAGATGATAAATGGAAAAACCCTGAATTCAGGTAAAGTGGGCGTCACTTTTCATTAGCCTAGAGAATGAGTGGTGCTGAAGACGCTCCACCAGTTGGTTCGGACAATACTGGTGGTTTTGATTTTTATGTGGGCTCTACAAACTTTCCCGCTCCTGGGGACAAATATGATGGTCAGGGTAATTCTAGATCTCGAGGATCGAAAGTTGCGTCAAACTTCGAGTCGTCAATGAGTGCTGAACAGATTTCAAATCACATTGTAGTAGTCTTTTCGAATAGGTATGTTGAAGCCTGTTATAATGAAAACTTGGTGTCAGATTTTCTTTCTGTCCGGGATTTAAGATTGATCGTCAAAAATCTACATATTTGCGAAACATCTGATATTTTTGGTCATAGAAAACCAGCTTTAATTCGAAAACTGCAAGAATTTATGAGGTCTGAAGATATGTTGAGTAAGGCTGGTATTTCTGGGGAAGAGAAGGAGAAAATAATGAGTTACAAACCTGAAAAGAAACCAGAAAAAGCTTCATCTAGACAGCCAATTTCGACTGAGAATCAAATCGTTTCAAATGTTGACCAATCAAGGAATAGTGAGGTTGAACTTGATGCAACTGAAACTGAATCAAAATCGTTTAATTTTTCTCTTATTAATACAACAGATGCACAAAAAGCATATTGTATGATACAAAAATTCAATCAACTAATTTGGGATATATCATCCAGGATTACTGAACTTGAGAGAGCGGCATCAATTTTAATGGCTCGGCTAAGTGAACTTGAGAAATATTATAGAGAACAAAAGCAACAATAACTATAATTTCTTTCGAATGCTGGGTAAGAATAAACTATTATATAACTTTAACTTTTTTTATAGAATTGAGTAGTGATTCATGTTATCTGTATTGTTAATAGATGATTGTTGAATATTTATAATCATTCTTAGTACTTTTAATGATGGATATGATGTGATGACACCATTCTCATTGAGAAAAAATAATTTGTTATTTTGGTTTTATTGAACCATCATGAATGATTTTATTTGGTTTGCCTTTTCATCACCTAATAGGGCCTTAATCAGAGCAATTGCAAATATTTGAGAAGTTCCAGGAGCCCTTGATGTTATCAAATTTCCATCAATTACCACATTGTCTTGAAGGAGAATCCCACCTGTTGTTTCGATTTGTGAGTCGAATCCAGGATAACCGCATCCTTTTCTCCCTTTCATTATCCCACAAGCTTCAGCTAAAACTGTACCTGGAGATGCGCACAATGAAGCAACAATTTTGTTAGCATTGAAATGCTTCTTCACGAAATCAACTGCAGGAGCATAATCAGCAATGTTATTTGCCCCAGGAATTCCTCCAACAACAACAACCATATCATAGTCTTTGTTTTGGATATCATTAAAATTGATATCGCATTCAACAGAAATCTCTTGTCCACACTTAACAAGTAATGTTGAAGTGTTTGTTGAAGCCACAATAACATTGGCTCCTGATCTTCTAAGGAAATCAACAATAGTGGTCAATTCAACAGCATTAGATCCTTGAGCAGCTAAAACAACTACAGACATAAAAGTGAACTGATGGAATGTCAAAAACCCTGAATCACTTTCAGAGCAAATTGACTGTTGGTCGACCAAATTTTTTTTTATCAAATATTTCAATCAAATCAAGTTTTTAACTTCTATTGCCAGCCCATTACAACAGAATAAAAAATATAACCCCAGACTCTTTATATTGCATGTTATTAATCACCATTAGGTTTATAAAACATCACAAATCACAAACAAAAACATGAATTCTTAAAAGGAAACTCATTTCCTGAATATGCCAAATTGTTTCATTCACATTCCCAGCTCTCCAAAACGCAGTGAATCATTAATTTTCACAAAATAAGTTTTTCCAAAATTTTGACTTGAATCATATTTTTTTTGGTAATGAATCAATGGGTTCTTATTCACGATCTGGTTGAAAATGTTGATGAATATTTTTTGCGTTATACAGTTTTTGATGGATATTTGGGGATAAAGAGAATAATAGTTAATAAGAGTAATATATCTAATACAAGATTTGCTTTTGTACTTTTTGATACATTGGAAAATGCAAATAAAGCCATATTAGAATTAGTTTATACAAAACTGGATGGTTTTCCATTTAAAATGTTTCTGATTTCGGATGATTGTATTAGTGCTTATCGTAATGGTGCAGGATGCATTAAAATTGAAGGATTAGCAACTGATATTGAAATATCCCAAGTTCATGAGGCATTTTCTAATTTTGGACAAGTTGTGAATTGCATTATGCCAACTGAATGCATAGAAAAACAAACAATAAATCATGGGTGGTGTTATGTCCAGTTTATTGATGATAAATGTTCCATAAATGCTAAGGAAAAGCTGGGCATAGGCACAGAAATCAATGATAAAGTCATTACCGTTTCCGATGTGGATACTAGGATGATATTTGATGAACATGAGACACTATTAACCCTTGAGAAATGCTATTATGATATGTCGATTATTTGCAATGGAGAATGCATTAAAAAGAGACATAATCCATGTCTTTCGTCAAATGATTGTACCAAAAGACTTATAGATTTGGTTAAAAAAATAGAGTGTGGATAAAAAAGGACTTTCATTTTTAAACAATTGTTTGATCGAACCCCATTGTTTCAAACCCGCCATAGTTATATGGTAAAGATTGTTGAGGCAAACTAATGGACTCAAAAACAGAGTGCCAAGTTATAAACGCTTTTCCTGTTTCATCAACTAAGAACCCCATTCTTGGTTGTGCAAATGGTTGATTATACACGTGATATGAGGATCCCTGTGATCGTTTAATGATGAAACAATTGGAAAAGGTATTGGAGTATGATCCAGATATATGTTTTGTTTGATCGAATATCTGCTCACCAGGTCTAAACCAGTCATGATAAGCCTTTGAACAACACAGCAGCTGATGGATTTTCTCAAGAAGACAGTCTTCTGGTCCAAATCGTGCAAAGAAAGAACAGAACTCGGAAATGGTTATAGCATTGGGGCTAGAATGTGTTAATACATAGCTTATCATTTTGTACGCAACATCTTGCATTTGAAGATTATTACTAGCTATATACTGCGAGAATTGTGTTTGTTGGGCATCATACATATATGTATCTCCACCACCAGATCTACTATAGCTATGACAAAACTTAAGTGTGGCATTTTCTAGAAATGTTCGAATTTCACATGCCCAAACAGATGGATACTCCACTATTTCTTCCCAAAGAAATATAACTTCTGTTTTGAGCTTGGGGATTTCACTTTGCGATTGCGAATAAACTCTGACCTTTTCTAAAAGAGGAATTGATAATGCTTGAATAGAAACAGTAGGGCAATTATCATTTTTAGCTCTTCTATCATCTACAGCAATAATATCATTAATGTTAGAATTTTTGAGGAAGTTATCACACTTCCAAAATGTCATTGATGAATTTCTGGTTCTTGCTTGGGTAAATTTACAAGATCTGAGCTTAAAATTTAAAGTATTAAGCTGATATTGCATTATTTCGCAGAATCTTGGTTTTTCAATAAAAAATTCTGAGTTATCAATCCACCCACATCCAACATTACGCTTTTTTTCGGTATCGTTCCCTGCCCATTGTAATAGTTCCCATAATTTCACTGCAAAACCTTGATTGGCAGGTGTTTTCCCTTTTCCGCGTGGATTTTCCAATATTTCGGCAGGAATCATTGATCTTACGTTTTCCGGTTCTAATAGCAGAATTTCTTCTCCTGGTTGCATCTTATCAACTACAAAAAAAACAACTATTTATTAAACACCTTCTAATAAAGCAACAATCCTCTCACTTTTCTCAAAATCCATTTGTTGAATGGAGTCAAGAACATATAGCCCGTATTCGCTCTCATGAATTAGATCATATATGAATTGCTTAAGTCTCTGTCCGATTTCTGCATCGATCAATGGTGTATCTAGTACTGAACCAATAGCATTGAGGAGTATCTTGATATTATCATCATTCATTTCAACCATTCCAAGAGCAAGAACATCACAAAGATAAAGATACACTGCCTTGGATTTCTCAATCTGTGTTGTGAATGGAAGGCAATGGAGCCACATTGGAAAACATTGATTCATATCAATTAATTCTTCATATAAATTCATAAGAACTGTCAATGTGTATAGAGCACCGTCAATGGCTATTTTTTCGGCACTCTCTGATAGGAGTTTATTCATGGTACTGAGTACAGTTAATGATATGCTACTAATAATCGAATAATCATATAAATCTGATTCTAATAACGATCCTAAAAGAATGAAAGCATGATGTACAATTCTGTAGTCTGATAATAAAGTACTATCTAAAAGCATGAAAGTGATACTCTGAGTTATTTCGGCATTCTCGTATTCTTTGTATTTAAGCAAAAAAGTCCAACATTGGAGAGAAAATATTGTTGGTTGTGCACCAATTGGAACAATTGGAGAAATTTTATCGAGAAAAAAAGCGCTTGTACTTTCTGGAAATTGTTGGAACAGAATTCCCATTAAATTTCCAATTGATTCTTCGACAAGTGACCCAATCCATTGTTCATCATCGCAATTATTATTGTTCTTAAAATTAATGAGCAAATTGGGTATTTGATCATATATAGAATTAAGAATAAATGAATCGCAGATTTTTTGTTGAATCAAAATTGTAAGACCAAAAGCAAGCGCTTGAAGAGCCATGTCAATAGGCTCTGCTTCATTTTTTTGTGCTAACATTTTAAAGATAATTTTGTTAATACACTGAATATAACTACTTGTTCTTGAAGGGATATTATTTGCTACAATTGTTATAATTTGCTTATAACATTGCAGAACCAGTACCTGAGTAGTTGGAGAATAGTTCCATCCACAAGCTGGTAATAATATTGTAGATAAATCATCTATATATGGAACAAATGCCTGTCCAAAAGAATTCAACATAATTTGTATGGATATTAAAGTTGATTCGAAGGCTCTAAGCTCTGGAAGAGAAAGCTCAACAAGATTTGAGTCCCACAAAACTAAAAGAGTGTTCTTTGAAACTGTGAGGTCTGGATCAAATTGAGATCTGGATTGGAGTTCAGGGCGATGAGAAGCCTTCAATATGAGTTTTTTAATAACAGGATCAACAAATTGATCGAAAGACTCGGCTGTATGAATAGCAATGCGGCCTAAGGCTGTTTGCATTTGTTCAAGCTCAACTTTTGATAAGCATTCCCAATCATATGAAAGAGACAGTGCAACAAACCATTGTGCATCAGGCAAAAAAACACTCTGGTCAACACATTGTCCTATGTAAACAAAAGCTTCAATGGCTCTTGCCCTGAGAAATATGCTGTCCGATGACATATCAGATATTAGTATATTCTTCAACCAATTCATCATTGGGATATAGTAAATGCATAGCTCGTTTCCTAAAATTTTTGCATATACAGAAATGCACCTCAGAATTGCATTTTCAAGTATGGGCTCAGTGTCTCTAGACATCGATATTAGATTTTCAATTATCATACCACTTGATTGTAATAAAAGAGAAGGAGAACAATGTTGACAATAAACTGATAAAGCAAATATTGCCGCTGCCTTTGCTTGAAGATATGATTCATTTGAAATAGAATGAAGGAATGACTCCATGATTGCTTCATTCATCGAGTTTTGGGGTAATGGTTTAAAAGTTATTGATACTTGGGCAAAAGCATAGTATGCAGCAGTCCTACATATTTGGTTCTCATTAGAAAAATTTTTTAGAATTTGATGTATTATTGGTTCTATATATTCAATCATATATTGAGAACAACCAGATAAAACTTTGTCAATGGTAACTATTGAAGCATAAACAATTTGCCATATTGGAGAGAATAATGATTCATCTATTATTTCTAGAATTACACTAGTAACTTCCTGTTGAATTGAAGTTTTGGTGGATATTGAGCTTAAGCAAATCTCTGCAGTATCCACAATTGATGTATCCTCCTCGGATTTCTCATATCTATACTCATCAATTTCACACATTATAGTCATTATTCCTTCCACTATCGGACGCAAATATGGGATAATAGTGTTATCAAACCTAGTTACAAGTTGAGTGATTGCTTCCAAAGCATTAAGCCTGCATGGTTCCGGCATTTCAACATTAATACAAACCTCGAGCAAAAAACAAACAATGGATTCAATACAAGACGAAAAAAAACTTGCGTGCAAAGCAATAAATAATGCTAAATTGTGAAGCGCGGAAGATAAATACGGATTTGGTATCCCTCTTAGCATTACTGCAACATTCTCAGCAAAAGAAATAAGCTCTGCTCGTATATTCTTTTTTGGAGCCAAAGAATAAAGCAATCTAAGGCAAGAAACAATGTATTGAGGGTGTTGGTCGTTAGAAAATGTGGAATTTAGAAGATTCAAAATTGATACAATTTCAGCTTCTGTTAGTTGTGCATCGTATTGAATACATTGAACAATACAATCTAAAGCAGGAACTGAATGAGGAGAATTACGGTCATTAGCTATAAAAATCATAGATGGAAAAAACGAATCATATGATCCTAGATCTAAATAAACGATAGAAACCGATGCAACGCAGGCAGACAATAATGGATAAGCGTCTACAGGAAAAGAAACCCTGATGAAGAAATGCAATAATTTATCCATCACTTCAATGTGGGTCTCTTTAGAAATCAGTTCAAATAATTGTTCATAAAATGGATCGTATATTCTTCTTAATAAAATAAGAGACATTTTCCTTTGACTAGCGCTAACCCCGAACTCAATATTGAATAAATGATATTTAATTACAACAGATGGATCTTCTTTGACTAATTTCCAGTAGATATTTTCCATTCGAATCCTTTCTTCATTATCTTTCCCAAAAAAAGCTGAAAGGATCGTTTGGAATTCATTAAAATCCATTTTTACTTTTACCGGTTAATGCCAGTTATATAAGAGGTCCTTAACCTTATCAAGTTGTTTAGGTGGAAACAATTTCGTATGATATATTTCAGATCCTGTTTCGGCAAAATTCTTAATGTCATTAATAAGGGAGATGTAATTAGGTATTTCATCAATAAAACTGTTTAAACTCATGTATGTTTTTTGTGATCTATCAAGCTTTGTTTTTCTTTCGATTGTTTTATAAAAGCACACCTTTACATAATACTCATGTGGCAAAAATGATCTGGTTTGCGGCATTTTAGCGAGAACTGAGAAAATTTCTCGCGAGAATTCCGAATCTTGTTTATTTGCAAGAGAATCTATATAGTTCTGCGATTTGTTAATAAGCTCGGCAAATTTCCGGAATTCTTGAGCATTGTTTTCAAATAATTGCATGATTGCGCACGAAAAATATACTATATCATCGCCGCTCTTAGTAAAAGTGAAACTACAACACTTTGAAATGAAGTCATCCAAATGACTCTCATCTGTTTCGTTTTTAAATTGGGTAATTAAATCATATGCAATTTTCCGATCTTTCACATTGTTCAGCGTATCAAATAAATTATCTCGGAGATGAATATATACTTTTTTAGATACTTTTGGATTATTCGACAATTTCAGCGTTGATCCTATAATTCCATCTAATTTAATAACTAGGGAAATATTACTATTTTCATCAATGAGATTGTTCACTTGATTATAAATAAAATCACTAATAATTGGATTATTATATTGATTCTGCAATTCAGTTATTCTATCGATCGATGTTTGAAAGGTTGCTCCTTTAAAGCTCTCGTTGACAATTTCTAATAACACATACTTTAGGAAAACTAATTTCACATTATTTAAGCAGCAAAAATTGAACTGTTTTTGCTGGTACTGAGCTAAAACAACATCTGTTATAAATTTTCTAAATAGATACTCTGATTTAATAAAAATAGGATTATTGATGGGGATTTTGAGCCAGATCTCATAAAAATCTCCAATCTTGACCATTTGATCTGTTGTTAAAACATGATCATCGTGAGATTGAACAAGTTTGAATAGATTCTCTATACCATCTTTAACTTTTCTAAGATAATTTACTGCATCTAGGTTCTTCTTAATCTGCATAATTTGATTAATCTCACGACAACGGGATCCAATAATATCTTTGGAATACTTATCAAGCTTTTCTACAAATATTTTTTTATTTCTCATAGAATTCCGTGTATTTTCCTCAATATTCTGCTGAATACAATTAATGCTTGTTATTGTGGATTCCAACAATCCCAAATCTTCCAAAAACTTGGTTTTAATACATGACATTCGATTATTGATTTCATTTAAATACTTTTTCGTCTCTTCAAGAGTGCGGCACTTATTGATTTCGACTTCCATTTATTCTAAATGGCAATTTTTAAACACCTTCCGAATATGGTTCACATAGGGCTTAAGCTCATCGGAATAGTTGCTATTGAAAATAGCGTCTGATATTCCATATGAAACAATAGCTGGATGTGTCTCTTGATACTGAGAAAGAAAATATATGAAAGGAATTATATAGCCTAAAAAGGGATCTGAGAGAATTGGTTGAATGGATGGGAAAAAAATGTTGAAATCGGGATGATATCCTGTTGATGATAGAGATATAAGTATTGATAAGATATATTTTTGATTCTTTATATCATTTGAATCAAATAATAGATTCAATTTGTTAAAAAAATTTAGTTTGGATAATTGATCAATAGTTCTTTGAGGAACCACTAGATAGGAAAGGATAAGTGAAATAGCATTTAAGTATTGATTTTCTAATATTTCAGTTACTAAAATAGATAAAAAACTGGATTTGGATACCATTTGCCTTAAATCACTATGGATAATTATTGAGAGAAGTAATTTTAAAGTGAACTCAAATGTTGGTATTGGCTTAGAAATCCAATTTCCATTTTTTGCCAAATAATAAGCCCCATCATGATATGATGAGATTTGTATTAAAACAAGTGTTGCACTTACATATTTTTCAGAACAACTAAGAAGTGACTTGATTAATTCAGGCATTGGAGGAAAATCCCCACAACGAATAAGATATGATAATGCCGCTTGTTCACTCCCACTAGATAAATGAGAAGAAATCAATCCGAAGTCGATTTGGTATTTCGGATTAAAAAATGAGCATATTACACTATAACTTGAAGAAATAATGAGAGGATTCTCGCTCTCAAGACACTTAACAAAAGCAGAATAACAATGTTTCAACCTACTTTTTCGGTAAGAATCGAAATGAAAACATAAATAATGGAGAGCTGAAAGGAGCTCAATAGCACATTCCGATTTAATAAAAAAATTTGCTTTTTCTAAAAGAAGATCAAGAATGGGCCAAATATTATTAACGATTTCAAAATGCTTTGAGTATAATGAAATAAGTATAATGGCCTTTTTTGGTCTTACCATAATTATTTCTTTCATTATTAATTTATGTTTATCACATATTGTATGAGGATAGCGCTCAAATATAACATGCAATACATCTAAGTATGAGTCTATTAAATAATCCTCGATTCTATGAATATCTTCAAGATTTATTTGTTTTAAAAATTCTGCATAATACTGCTTAGATTGGATAATAATTGCTATTGTGTTGTAGATATTGGTGAAAAAAATAGCGCTAGAATGGGTAGCAAATAATTTATAAATCTTTGAAAAAAAAAACTTAGCTTGAATGATTGGAAGGCTAGTTTCAGATTTTTTGAGTTGTGCAAAAAATTCTGGCAGTGATGGATTATCTAATGCTTCAAGGTCTAATAAATCATTATGGATCATTTTTTCCTTTGGTTCTTTGTTGATGTCAAACCTAACAGTTGTTTCATCCACTATACTAGAAATATTGTCTTTGATAACAGAATAATCAGTACCTTCAAAAAACACAGATCCGCTAGAAAAAGCACTCAATATATTAGAGAATGTGGGTCTTTCTTCTGGATTTTTAGACCAGCATAACTCAATTAATCTCTGAAGTGGTTTTGGGGTGTCGTTTGGAATTTTTGGCCTTTCATTATCTAACACCACCTTTTTTAAAATAACAATTGGATCAAGTCCTTTCCATGGGACCTCATTGGTGAGCATCTCATATAATAGCATTCCAAATGAATAAACATCGACTGCTGGCCCATAGTCGGTGGTGCAATTCATTTCAGGAGCCATCCAATTTGCTGTACCAGCAGTTTGTGTTAGTGGAATTCTTTTTTTAAAATAATTAGACACTCCAAAATCACAAATTCGAGGAAGATAATTATCATCAATTAATATATTCATTGACTTCAGATCTCTGTGGATGATACCATGTTTATGCAAATACTCCATACCTTGGCAAATTCCAATTGCAATTATGGTTTTTTTGGTGGGATCAATCACCATTTTTGCGCTTTTTGAGCGGCACCACCGATAATAAGAACCATTTGGAATATACTCTGTAACAAGTGAATATGGTTTCTGTGATGAATATGCAAAAAGTCGTAGTAAATATGGATGATTCAATGATTTCATTATATCAAGTTCACGAAAAAATGATGAAACCTCATCAATCTCAAAATCATCTCTAAACTCTTTGATAGCAAAGAGTTTTCCTGATGATTTTTCTTTAGATAACCATACGTCAGCATGTCCACCACTACCAATAAGCTTAACTTTTTCGAAATTGTCTTGTGACACTTCTAAAAAAAATTTTGATTTCATTAAAATCTGGGAGATTTTCTAATTTTTTTTTCCCCTATGCGATTCAGTCAATACACATGTAATTATTCATTGTATATTGTTGTGAGAATCTATTTTGAAAATCCTTCTCTTATGAATTAACAATGTTAATTTCTATGAAAAACAAACAAATCTAATGATGAAAAACTAAGAAATCCATTTGATCTTCAATAATACCCTCTTAAAAATGTTCAATTAAAGATATTTTTTAATAATGATATTAAATCTTATTCTGTTGCACCATGTGCTTCTAAAATATCTACTATAGAACTATATTGCATGTTTTTAGCAATTGTGAGAGGTGTGTAAGAATATCCTATAAATGGAGCAAAATGTTCCTTGAATTAATCTCTGAGTGATGTTTAAGGAGAAATTCTACAATTTGTGGAGAGTAACTTTCAACAGCATAGTGAAGAGGGGTCATTAAATCAATCAACAAAATCAATGCTTATCAAATGCATTTATGTTTGATCCTTTCGATATAAGATATTCAACAACTTCAATGCATTTATTTCTGCATGCCCAGTGGAGAGGTATCACATTTGGAATACTTTTGAAGAAATGAATGGTTTGGAGAATCTATATGGGCACCATTTTTAACCAAAATCCCAATAATATCTAAAAAACCATATGAAGAAGCAAAGTGCAAAGGAGTCTCCAAATATATAATGGTTATATTGTGTTTGTTTTTGAATTGGCTATTCCACCATTATTCAATAAATACTCAACAACGGTAAAATGCCCGTTTTCTGCAGCTAAATGGAGAGGAGTGAATCCGAATACAATAAATAGACCAGTTTGCTTTTTGAATTCACAGCTGCCCTGTTTTGCACCAAATAATTAACAATAGAGTCAAATCCACCTTTGCAAGCATAGTGTAATGGTGTGAATCCAAAAAAATGAGGTGAAAATATTCGTCTCCAATATTGATATCAATCCCTATTTGAACGAAAAAACTAACAACCATAAGCTGATTATTGTTTGCGGCAAAGTGAATTGGATAAAACCCATAATTTTGAAAACTATTGCAGAATCTTTAAAGTGTATATCTGAACCATTTTGTATTAAAAGCTCGATAATATTCAAATGGCCATTGTGTGAAGCAAAATGAATCGGAGTCATCGAATTTAAAACTATATATATCAGTTGTTAGTTATATTAGCATTGGCTTTGCGTTTTAAGAGAGCTTGAGTCACTTCAAAATGACCATATTTGGAAGAATAGTGAAGAGGTGAGTTCCCATTAGTCAGAAAAGTAAGAAAGAAATCTTTTGCATTAACATTAGCACCATAAGAGCAAAGCAAATCAACTGAATCGAGCTGGTTTTGCATTGAAACATAATGTAATGGAACCATACCAAGATTAAAAAAATATATTGGGAGTTGGAAATATTAATGTCAGCACTAAACTTGAGGAGAATTTGAATCATTTTTCGGTCACAAAGTTGAGAAGCTTTGTGTATTAGAGCTGATTTTTCAAAAAATAGAAATTATTTAACTTATTATTTATATTTAAACCTTTTGAAAAAAGATACTCTGCAACTTCATGTTGGCAATTATCAACTGCTATGCGAGCTAAGGTTGAACCATTAATTTTGGACAAATTGAAGAATCTACAAATTTGAGATTAGATCCATTTTCTACAAGTAACTTGACAACTTCTATGCTTCCATTTCGAACAGCATAATATAATGGAGGCTTTGTTGGATAAAATGATTACATTGTCCATTATTTGGATTCACTAATGCTCCATTCGATATGAGGTAATTTGCAATAAATCTAAAATCATGTTTTGTTGAGTAATCAAGTGGATTCATATCACTAACTACTAAAAAATAAATTCATCATTAAAATTCACATCATATCCTTTGTGAATAAAGAATTTTAAGAAACTTAAATGACCTGTTTGCGAAGCAACATGAATGGGAGATAAAGAATCAAATTTAAATCAAATCCATTTTCGGATGCAGATATTATAACACTGTTATTACATATATAATCAAATATTGTATATTGGCAATACTCTGTAGCTGCATTGATGAATTCATAACATGAACGAGAAAAATCTTGGCACAAATGCAAAATATCAAATGAACCACAAGCAATAGCATTGAATGCTACTTCCTTATTAATTGGGTGGCCATTCATCATCAAATACTTGAAACATTGCATTGAACCAAAATAGGCCGAAAAAGGCAGGAATTCAAGAGGATTTGTAACATTTGACCACTCGAAAGGTGAGTAAACAGTTTCTTTTTGATTGTTTGCATTAGGATCCATTAATAAATCCCTCAAAACTTCAAGATCATCATATTTTAGGCAATACTCAATTGATTTTGGATGAAACCCAAACTTAATGTATGAGGATATGTCTTTTATACCGTTTGTAACTCCTAAATCATATCCATATATAAATTTTTCGAAATCATTAATATATTCATAATAGTACTGGCATAGGAAAACCTGTCTGAAATCTAGTAATTTCTCTTCAATCTCAGAAAAAGAAAATACGTTCATGTGGAATAGATTATAAATCAAGATTGGGCATCTATTAAATCCCCTTTTCAGCAATTTGAGGCGAAAATCTTCTGTTTGACAATAGAGAAAACATAATTCGGTAATTTCATTCAAACGAAACGGTCTATATTTTGGATAATCAACGAATATACAAACAAAGTAATCTATATCAAAAACTTCCCTCTTTTTAAAAACAGGTTCAGCTTGATATAGCTCCTTTTCTAATGATATATAATCATCAATCATAATTGTTGTATTGTATTCTTTATTGTGGTGTCTGTATTGCTCCATTCTCCCATAACGCAACAACTTGAGCTTGGAAAGAATCCATTTTGACTTGGAATTGCTTAAGAAGATTAGCCTGATTCTTTGTCAATGTCTGGCCAGGTGAACATACCTCATAATCTCTGACGTTTGTAATTACACCATTTTCTAAGCGAACTGGAAGACCAAGTTCTCTTAAGAAGCCATCCATGGAAAATGAAAACTGTGATAATGGACCCTCTGGTACTACATAACTCTCAGTTGCTACAAAACCAGCGTTGGCAAACTCTGGTTCTGTTAAACTGCTGAAAAATGAAATTACTTCACTATGTGGCTCGTTTGTCATGAACAACGCAGATTGTCCATCAATATATTGATTTAACAAGTGCATCTGTGGCCTGGCTTCTGTATCAGCAGTCAATCCAAGAGAATGGTTAAGAATCTTATGCTTAGCAAAGCATAATGTTGATGAACGATATTTCCTCCTTATATCGTTAATTCTATCTGTTTTCATATAATTAAACCTAACGACATAAACTCTCTCGTATTTTAATAAATTTTCGCGAATTGTATTTCCTTGTTCAACTTTCTCTGACTTATTCTTTTTTGGTGTCTTACCAGATCCCATTCCACGACGACTGCCCATTTTGTGACTGGGCCATACGATAAAAGTGCTGATGTAAACAAGATCTTGGATTTACAATGTAAAACTTATTGAAGATTAGTGAGTCTTTAGTTTCTTTGCTGCTTTGCTTACAGCGATGTATTGTGTTGCAATTGCTATTGCTGCTTCGCTGACTGAAAATACGCACCATATTGATGCTATTTCACCTGGATGTGCTTTTGAAAAGATGATATCAATCAATTGAGATGTTAAGAAAAGGACAACTGTTGAAAAGTGAAGTCCCATTAATAGAGGTGCAATAAACATGAATATGAAATGTACAGCAGCACATGGAAGAGCATATGATGGTTTTACAAGGATGAACATCCATTTCAGATGATAGTAACCCATTTCAGTACATGTACGGGGACCACAAACACTTTCATCATCACCACGGCATGGTCTGAGGTAACTTGATGATTCATTCAATCCAATAAACAATGGAATGACACCTCTCAAAGCTAAAAGGATTGCTGAAACATTGGCCAGTTTGAAAACAAAACCCCACACATTCTCTCTTTCTTTGTTCTGGTTGTGAGGATCAAGTGCAGAAAATCCAATATTACAGAAGTATCCCTGCCAACAAATGTGAAGCCATGCAAGGAATGTCAAGAATTTGTTAACCATATTATCACATTGCCCAATAACTAAATATTGAAGGAATTGAAGGCATTCCATCAATGCGAAATATATGAATAATGCAGCTATTCTATGCCTCTGCCATTTAGCAAGTGGTTTCCATATACCTTGACCTGAAAGAACCCATGCAACAATACTAAAGCTTGTAATAGCAAAGGTGATGGACCAGCCTTTGTTGAAACACATTCCAAAATGATCCTTGTACACAATATTTTGAATTCCACAACTCTATATATTCTAACAAATTTTCTTTCAAAATATTATTAACTATTATTCCATGTCGCATCATATGAGTTGTTTTAAAGAATGGGGTAATTTGAGTTGAACCAATGTTTTTTGAATCTCTGGATAAATTGAAGTATCCTATGGAGATTTGCCAGTTGACCAAAATCTTACATTTTGGAGGCACTTTACAAATGGCACTTGAGAAAACCACACACGACTTGCTATTTCCATTTACTTTCTGGACTACTGTACCAAGTCTTCCGCCTGTATCATTAGTAAATGGGGAAGAAGAAGATTTTGATGAAGATTTGGTTAAACAAAGCCAAAAACCAACAGATATGAAATCATTAAAGGAATTTTTGACATTTGAGGATTTTTGGACGATATATAACACTTTAGAGAGACCTTCAACAGTTTATGGTCGAGGAGGGTACTATATTTTGAAATCTGGGTTCAAGCCTCCATGCACAGATTCAATTCAGTTTCCTGGCGATATTTTCTATATTAAATACAGCGCTACATGCAGAAATGATACAGAGAGTCGAGATGTTGAGATTAAATTCTTGCATGTTCTGCTTACTGTGCTTGGACATAACTTTCCTCTGTGCGATCGCATATATGGGATTACTTTTGAGTCCCGAAAAACTGAGGCCATCATTGCGATTCAGGCCTACAAAATAGAGGAACCTGAAAGAGATATCCTGAAGAAGCAAATCATCCCAATTTTCGGGAAAAATGTCTCTGTGTCGACTATTTTTAATCCTTGATTCCGTTTAAATTATGCTTTGCTTTTTGTTTGTTGTATATTTCGAAGATATCATTAAGAGTGAGAAACTGCTTGAGTCGAAGCAAGGAAAATATGAAATTGGCGAGTGTTTTGCCTCTAGCCCTAAATTAGAACGGAAGTGTTTTCAAGTGAATAAGGCGAAAGAAAGGGCTGTTTTGGGATATAAATTTGGCTCTAATATTGAATCCGGCTCCTTGTTTTTGTTTTTTACGGCCAGAATTAAGTTTCCGAGCACCGATTCATCAATAATGGTGAAATTGGGGAGAAAGGGGCATGAAACCATCGCAGGATTTGTTTACGGAAACGATAATCCGAGATTTGTGCTTCAGAATCAAAATATCATGTGTTCAAATGGAACTGTCGATTACGATAGGGAGCTGACCAGATCAATTGGACTTGTAATAACAGAAAATGGGGAAATTAGACTATATGTAGATGGTATTATCAAACATGTCTCGAATATTTCTGTCAATGATGTGTTTCCAATAAGCAATCTTGAAATTGAAATCATGAATGGTAATACCACCAGTGAAATTGGAAATATATATGTGTCCAATGACGAAAAACAGAGATGGCCTATGCTTATAAAATCTCTACTTCAGTTTAGAGCCATTGAGAGAGCTTCGGTGCTTAGGGAACTTGTGGATGAAGAAGAAAGGCGTCTCTTTGGAGATAGTCTCATTAAGGAACCACTTGATATGGAGGAAGAATATGGTGTGCTGCTTGATGAAAATGAAGCAGATCCAAGGAGATTTCCGTTTCCACTAAAACTAAACTTCAAATCAGAAAAATCTCCAAAGAAGGAATCTGATGATTCTCCAAATGCTATACAAAAGAGAATAGAAATATCTATGTCTAAATCTCGCACAATGGAAGAGGACGAAAAGGAAGAGCTATAAATCATTTTTGTTAATAATTTTGTAGACGTTTAGAAATAAATGTCCAGTAGTGATTCTGGTGTTGAATCCGGGTCCATTTTGGCTAAAACCCGGGCCGATTTGATTAGCGAACAAAGAAAAATAAAGAAAGAAATACAAAAAGGAAAAATGATTGTTGAAGGGCTTCAACATGACATTCGAATTGCCAAAGAGGCATATAATCTTGGAGAATCAACAATAATGAACAGGACAAAAAAGATAGTTGCTCTTTTTGGAGATACTATAAAAAATGAGGATGAAATTATAGAAAAAATTAAGAATTTACTCAGCAGTATTGAACAAGATGAGAATAAGATTAAAGAATTACGAAATGAGATCAGAGATAAAGAATTTTTGCATTCTCAAAACGAGCAAAATCTAAGTATCATTAAAAAAGAATTAGAAACCCAGATGGGCTTCTTAAGTAATAAGAAGAGGGAAATTGCAGTTAAGGAATCGGAGTTAAACAACCTGAAAGACAAGTTGAAAAATACAAAAGAGTCTTCGGACAAATTAATCAACGATATGGAACCGGTATCGAAACTGATTAACTCGCATCCTAGTGATGATGATTATTTCAGTAGGTTAAAACACCAATATCAATTCATTTCCAGTTCTTTTGAGACTCCTTTACACATTCTTTCAGAAACATCAGGGATTAGGTATTCTGGGAAATCGACATCTGATGAAGCTCGGCTATTCTTGGCTTCAATTTGTTCTTATGTCGCTAAAAGGAGTAGGATGAATGATGAAAAGAGAAGAATGATAACAGACTTACAAGAAAAACTAATTATAGTAAATAAAGAACTCAACAGGGTTCAAACAAAAGAAAGCAAAACGAAAAAAGATATTGAAAGAATTGAATCTATGATACAAAATATCAAGAATAAGAGGAATCAAGACTTTTTGGATCATAAAACAAGAATAGAAACAGAAATAGCCAACAAAAAAGGGAAAGAAAGGAAGAACTTAATGAATATATACAAATTATTAGATACTAATGCAATAATTGACGAAAACTGTTCATTAAACAGAATAGCAAAATATAATATCGAATCAATTGAAAAAATCGCATTACAATACAATAATAAAATTGAATCTCTTAGATCAAAAAGGAGAATTAACAAAGAGAGTCAGAACTCAATGAAGATGATTGGCTCTGTTGCGGATCGGATTCTCATTTCCAATAATATGTTATTGCATAATCTTAAATAGCAATATTATTTGCATTTTGTTTTCAATATATTTTCTCCGTGTTCCTCCCATTCGCTTTTTGAGATACATAAATCTTCAAACTCTTCCAGCGATCCTAGGATTGAGCCACCCGACCATACAGCAAATGACCCGCTTGTTATTTGGTGAGCTGGCTTAAGGATAGACACTGTATAGTTTTTAGGTTTACGTGTATTCAGCTCATTGCTTAATAAATCTCCAAATCCCCTTAAATTGGAACTTCCTCCAGATAGAATGATATTACTCCATAATGTTCTGCGAACATCAGCAGGTGTATTGTTTATAACCTCATTCACAATATCTGGTAAAGATTGAATCAGCCCTTGAGTCGTATGCTGAGCATTAAACAGAAGAGAACCTAGTTGCTTCATCGGTTCTTGAACATCAAACGGATCAGAAATTCCATTGAAAAAATACAAAAACCCATTTGGATCAATTACTTTGGGTGGAATAAAACATAGGTTGTTCCAAATAACATCTTTCAAAACCAGTCTTTTGCAATACTTTTTTTGTGACTCAGTAATTGGGGATTGATTGTAAAAAGGTCCTCTTTTCGAGGGGAATTTAACAGGAATATCGATCCCAAACTTTGAAAGTCGTGTTTCCAAATGATCGCACAAGCAAAACCCTCCAAAAGGAGATGTTTTAATAGCAGATAGATGAGGACGCCCCTCGATAATTGGTATAACCCTAATACAAGACCATCCAAAATCAACAACAAGAGATGTTGGTACTCCATGAGAATATGAAGCTAAAGACGAATCATACTCAAAACACACACGAGGATGATTAGAAAACTCAAATAATACCGAACAAATAGTCTTTCTCCATCGGTCAAATTGATCAGAATTACGCTGCAGTGAAGAAGGCTGGCTGACAAGAATTGGATGTTCTTGAGGTTCAATATTCATACATTGAGATGAATAAGTCCAATCAAAAAATGTGCTGAATATATCCTGATCATAAGGGCCAATAAATCCATTATCAGCAATGATTTGAATAATTTCAAGCCCTGGATAATCTTTGTTCATCCATTCATCTCCAAATTGGTACTCGCTTTCTCCAATCTTCGCTGCAGAAGATGGAACACTAAATAATGGTTGAGCATCACCTGCAAATCCAAATTTAATGCTACTAGATCCAATATCATAAACTAGAGTCCCTTTAGGGTTTTCTAGAATATTCATTTAATGAGAAGCCAAAAAAATTGAATTGGAATTAATCGTGGTTTACTCCTTCTGGTGTTGTTATAGGCAGGGATGCTTATCGCTCATGCTCGAGTTTTTTGCCCTTTTGATCGAGCATGAGTGCTCACAAGTTTACAAATAAAAATCACTCATGAGCGTTTCGCGAAATTTTCTGGAAAAAGCAATTTTAATTATATAGTTTTGAATGTACTTTGTTGGACAGTACCTTTTTTAACAATCATTTTTATTTAATGATGAGAATAACCCCAAAGCACGAGGATAAATTAAAGTTCTCATTGAAAGAATGTTAAACAAAGTGTTCTTTTGTGTTTTACTTTCAAATTATGAAATCTGAAGAAATTCTTGGATTTCCCATAATTATGTTAATATCTTCAACGTGGTTTTTTGACAAACGGAACCTTTAGAACCCTAATGATCGCCTTGCCTGAGAAAAATCTCTCTCAGCTGCAGAAATGGTAAAATTTCAGGACATAATCTCAAGAGCAACTTTGGCTAAATGATCTTGGGAGTATTAAGTTTTTTGTTCCAAAATGATAACAAATCAACAATTTCTGGATAATGTTCCATTTTATAATTCTGAAAAGCCATAAAATCAGAATGCAAATATTTCCTTTAGTTTATAAGGAAAATTTGAATAATTAACCAAGACAGTGGGAATAAAATTCTCTAAAGATCGATTCTCGTTCGAAATGAATAAATAGTTAAGACTAAAATCTTTCATTTAAATAAATTCCCAAAAAAGTCTGAGTTCTTTTGGGATACCGAATGAATCATCCTTTTCAGATGATTTTTGTTTCTCTTTCGAACCTAGAAAACACTTTTCTTTATGTAATTCAAATGATTTGTAGTCCATAATATTTTTTATTATTTTATTGAAATATTGTGAATGGAAAATTTCGCGAAAAACTCATGAGCGATTTTTTTTTGTAAACTTGTGAGTCCTCATGCTCGATCAAAAGTGAAAAAAACTCGAGCATGAGCGGTGCGCCTAAGTTTTTGAGCGCTCATGAGTTTTTTTGCTAATAAACCACTCATCGCTCATGATCGCGTTTTTTTCAGCAACCCTGTTATAGGGAATCTTTTTTCGGGCAGATTAAAGCCTTCTGCCGATTTTCTGAACAATTCTTAATGAAATCAAATTTTGTATTCATTATTTCTGTCCTCTGAAATTTTGAGAATCCTTTTTTATGAGGTTTCCCAAGTCTTTAAACGAAGTCCTAGAGATTA
>Ga0209639_1000684_pt1 | contig 43026 bp, 56 predicted proteins | sample EPASupsiteHSE605_FD_187268 | JGI IMG/M metagenome (GOLD analysis project Ga0209639, IMG submission 187268) | Bioremediated contaminated groundwater from EPA Superfund site, New Mexico - Sample HSE6-05 (SPAdes) (version 2) | ecosystem: Environmental > Aquatic > Deep subsurface > Groundwater >... | reverse complement strand
AAAGAAAATTACCCAATACCATACAAATATTTATACAAGAAAGATCAGCTATTTTTTATATCAAAAAGGGGGACACATATTTAATAGTAGATAAAGAAGGAGTTATATTAGAAGAAAAGCAAAAGATTGATTCAATGAAGCTTATAAAATTAGAAGGCTTTGATAAAGATAATTATAAGCTTGGTAAGGTAATTGAAAGTAAGGATGAGCGGAAACTTAAACTTATTGGAGAAATAACAACTATGATAGAAAACTTACAGGAAGGGGTTCCAGAACCCTCAATTGTTAACATAGAAGATTTAACAGATATAAAATTTTTCTATGGAGATATGATGATTAAATTTGGGACAAGTGAAGATTTTACTACTAAGTATAATAGAGCATTAAATATTTTAATTCAAAACAAACTTATAAAGAAGTCTGGATATATTGACGTAAGTTTTAAAGGAGATCCTGTATTCTTTTTAAAGGACTAGGGGGATTTATATGAATAGAGCAAGATCACAAATTTCGGTTGGGGTTGTTTGTATTTTATTAGGTTTTATGCTTACATATCAGCTAAAGGCTGTTATGCAGCAAAAAAAAGAGCAAGGTGATACAAGAAGTGTAGCACAAATTACTATAGAGGTTGAACAACTAAATAAACAAAAGCAAACTTTAGAAAGTAAGGTAAAAGAGCTAGAAACTGAAATTAAAAATTATGAAAAAGCTGCTTCTAGTAACAGTGAATTATCTAAAGAAGTAGTGAAAAAATTAGAAGAAACTAGAATTTTGACAGGAAGTGTTGATGTTATTGGACAAGGAGTAGTCATATACATTACTCCTCAAGGGGAATTCTTCTCTAATTCTAATGAAGGACCAACAATACTAGATATAGATTTAATTAAGCTTGTAAATGAATTGAATGCAGCAGATGCTGAGGCTGTATCTATAAATGATATAAGAATTACTTCTAGAACAGGTATAAGAAGTGCTAGCAATTATATTACAATTAATGAAGAGAGAATATCTCCATATAAAAGAATAACTATAAAAGCAATTGGAGATAAGATAAAACTAAAAAAAGCTTTGGATTTTCCAGGAGTGTTAACAGGTGGATTTACTGGAGCTGATATTAAATATGAAGTACTTGATAATATTAAGATAAATAGAAATAATGGAGATTTGAAATTTCAATTTGCAAAACCTATAAAAAATGACTAGAGGTGTTTTTAATGGTTATATTTGTTGGACTATTAATTGGAACAATATTAGGATTATTTTGGAATATTAACATACCTATGAGGTTTTCACCTTATATATCTGTTGCAATATTTGCCTGCTTGGATTCTGTTTTTGGAGCAATTAAAGCATCCATAGATAAAAAGTTTAGAGCTGATGTATTCATTTCAGGCTTTTTTGGTAATGCAGTTCTTGCGGCTGGATTAACTTATTTGGGAGATAAACTAGGCATGCCAATATATTTAGCTGCAATTATAGTATTTGGGGAAAGAATATTTAATAATTTTGCATCTGTAAGGAGATTATTACTGGAAAGGGCAAGGTCACATCAGTGAGGTGATTATTAGATGAAAACAAATGAGGCTACAATATTTGTTTTTATAGCTTCTATTATTATTGGGGTACTTATTTCTACCAGCATTAACTTTAGAAAGATTAATAATATGGTTTTTTTGACACCTGCTGAGTACCAAGAGGCTTATGAAAATACAAGTAAATTAAATAATGATATAAGTAAATTATCTAAAAAATATGACGAGTATTATAACAAGCTTCAAAGCTACAAGAATAATGAAAATGAAAATAATTTATTGTCTGAAGTTAATAAGGAAATTGCTAATAATGAAATGATTTTAGGCTATACTGATATTGAAGGAGAAGGTGTAGTAATTGAGTTAGATGATGGAACAGAAGAAGCTCAAGGAGAGGTTGTTGATCCAAATGACTGGTGGGCCAAAACTGTCCATGACAATGATGTTGTAAATGTCATAAATGATCTCAAAATGGCTGGTGCTGAAGCTATTTCAATCAATGGTCAAAGATTGACAGATAAATCAAATATTTTATGCTGGGGAGTATTTATAGAACTAGATGGAGTTAAAATTCCTGCACCATTTAATATAAAGGCCATTGGAGATAAAGAAAAGATATTTAGTTATATGATTGCTGAGGGAGGATATTTATCTTTTCTTAAAATTAGAGGAATACATTTAAATATTTATAAGGAAGATAAAATTCAAATATTAGGAAATGATAAAAAGATTACGTATACTTATATGAAAGAAATCAAAGAAAAATAATAGACTATAAGTAAGGGGAAGGTTAGAGTGCCTATAAGGGAAAGAATTGATAATTTAAAAAGCCAGATACCGATCCATGCAAATCTGATTGCTGTTTCTAAGACTAGAACTTTAGAAGAAATTGAAGAAGCGTACCTTACTGGTATGAGAGATTTTGGAGAAAACAAAGTTCAAGAATTGGTAGATAAATATGATAAATTCCATAAAGATGTAAAATGGCATTTTATTGGACATCTTCAAAGGAATAAAGTAAAATATATAGTAGGTAAAGTATTTTTAATACATTCACTAGATAATATTCAGCTGTTAAATGAAATTGAAAAAAAATTTGCTTCTGTTGGAGAGACAGCAAATGTATTAATTCAAATTAATATTGGAAGAGATGAAAATAAATCTGGAATTTTAATAGAAGCTTTAGAGGAACTTATTTCTGCTTGCGAAAAATGCAAAAATGTAAAAGTTCTTGGATTAATGACAGTAATTCCAAAAGGAGATGAAAGCAGCAATAGAAAGTATTTTAGAAAAATGAAAGAGATTTTTGAAGATTTAAAAACTAAAAACTTTAAAAATATATCTATGAAATATCTTTCTATGGGAATGAGTGGAGATTATAAAATAGCTCTAGAAGAAGGAGCTAATGTAATTAGGATTGGTGAAGGTATATTTGGAAAAAGAAATTATAATAATATATAGGAGGTATATGAAGTGGCTGGTAAAATAGTAAATAAGGTTATGGATTTTCTAGGACTTGAAGAAGAGGTTGACGAAATAGAGGAAGTTGAAAATACTAATGAAGAAGAGGTATCAGAAATAGATAATATAATTTCTTCAAGCAGTAATTCAAAAAAGCAAAAGGGAAAAGTTGTTAGCATTCATACAGCTGCTAATGCTAAAATTCTAATTGTTAAGCCAATGGATTATGATGAGGCAATAGAAATTTGTGACAATTTGAAAAATAGAAAAATACTTGTAATTAATATGACAAATCTAGAAGCTAAAATTGCTCAAAGACTTTTAGATTTTATGGCAGGTGCAAGTTACGCATTAGGGGGGTCCTTAGAAGAAGTAGAAAAGGGAGTATATGTAATTTCCCCTTCAAATGTAGAAATCTCTAATGAGCTAAAAAATGAATTATCAAGCAAGGGAATATTAAACTGGACTAAATAATAGCTGGAGGAAATGATGATTATTTTATACAATGCTGTAGGTTTACTTTTTCAATTTTTAGAGACATTGATAATTATAGAAGTTCTATTATCTTGGGTTTATAGAGGAGAAAACTCCTTCACAAGATTATTACATATTTTTACAGACCCGTTTTTGATACCTGGGAAAAAAATTCAGGAAAGAATTATTCCAGGATTACCAGTGGATTTTTCTCCTGTTATAGCTTTATTTATATTAATGCTCTTAAGAAATGTTATTTATTCTATTTTAAGGTTCTTCTAAGATGAATAAAAAAGAATTTCTTTCTAGAATAAACTATGAAGATAAGATTTTATTGTCAAATATATTTGAAAAAATAGAACTTAGTAATAAAATAAATAAACCTATATATCTTAATGAGTTTTATACACCAAATGTTTGGAATTCATTGCTTTCTATAGAGAAGGAATTAGATATAATAGTGGGAACATATGGAATCTTTGAAGATAGCGATAGAAGAGTACTTTGTTTTTTACCATATGGATTTCAGCAAGATTTTAATTTATATCCATTAGATTTAATAAAGATTAAGAATAAATCATCATTTAGCTATCTTTCTCATTCGGATTTTCTAGGAACTCTAATGGGACAAGGTATTAAGCGTGAAAAATTTGGTGATTTAATCGTGAAAGATCAAATTTGTTATGTTCCTATTTGTAAGGATGTATTACCATATATTAAAGAAAATTTAACAAAAATAGGTGGCAGTCCTTGTCTAATTGAAAGCATAGATTATACTAATGAGGAAATACCAAGTTTTAATTTTGAAGAAAAAATTATTATAGCATCTTCCTTGAGAATTGACTGCGTAGTTTCAGCTTTTACAGGAAAATCTAGAGCTTCATCTGCTGAAATGATTAATAGAGGAGCTGTACTTATAGATTACGAAAGAATTGATGAAAAAGACATATACGTAAAACTTAATTCTATAATCACAGTTCGTGGTTATGGTAAGTTTAAAATCCAGAGTATTCAAGGTAAAACACAAAGGGATAGAGAAAAAATTCTTATAAAAAAATACATATGAGTATGGGGTGATGAACTTGATAATTACATCGATGGACATAAACAATAAAGACTTTAAAAAAAATTTTAGAGGCTATGATTGCGACGAAGTAGATGAGTTTTTAGATAAGGTAGCAGAAGACTATGAAACTGTATACAAGGAGAATTCTGTATTAAAGGATAAGTTAGAGTTATTAGACGAAAAGCTAAAGCATTATTCAAAAATTGAAACTACTATTCAAAATACTTTACTGCTAGCACAAAATGCTGCAGATCAAGCTAGAGAGACTGCTAAAAATGAATCAGAGCTTATTATTAAACAAGCAAATGACTCTTCAAAAAAAATAATAGATAAGGCACATAACGAAGTAGTTAAGATAAATGAAGATTATGAAAAAGTTAAACAAGAATTCATAAGATTTAGAGCTAAGTACAAAAATTTTATGAGCTCTCAATTAGATACCTTTAATGAATTAGAAAGAGATTTTTTAAAAGAATATAACGTAGGAGTTACCTCAGATTATTCTAAAATTGAGCCAAAAGAAATTGAAAACAAAAATCAAAATATAAAAATAAATGAAAAAGAAATAAAAGAATTTAATAATAATGATTTAGAAGCTATTAAAAGTTTCTTTGTAGAAGATAATTAAGGTCTCACTAATATTGTGGACCTTTTCTTTTGCACAAAATAGCCATTATTGACAATAAATTTGCTTTACTGTATTCTTATATAAGCAAATATTTTAAGTAATGGAGGAAAAAGAATGGTTATAGGAATTATTGGAGCAATGGACGAAGAAGTGAAAATATTGTTAGATAATATTACTATAGATAATAAAGAAGTTAAAGCTAAAATGGAATTTATATCTGGAACTCTTTGGGGAAAAAGTGTAGTAGTAGTAAGATGTGGAATAGGAAAGGTTAACGCTGCAGTATGTACTCAAATTTTAATTGATGATTACGAAGTAAATAATATAATAAATGTTGGAGTTGCTGGTGGAATTGGCATAGAAATTAATCCAGGGGATTTAGTAATAGCTGATTCTTTAGTTCAACATGATATGGATACTTCAGCCTTTGGAGATAAGCTTGGGCAAATACCAAGATTAGAGGTTTTTGATTTTAAATGTGATAATGAACTTGTAAGACTTGCAAAGGAAGCTTGCGAAAGTAGCAGTGGACATAAAAGTTTTGTTGGAAGGATAGTATCTGGTGATCAGTTTATTGCAGATGTTAATAAAATTAAATGGTTACAAGGGGAATTTGAGGCACTTGCCTGTGAAATGGAAGGTGCTAGTATAGCACAGGTTGCTTATCTAAATTCTATACCATTTGTTATCATTAGATCAATATCTGACAATGCTAATAATGGTGCACATATTGATTTTGAAAAATTTATTCCTATAGCAGTTGAAAACTCAACTAAAATATTAAAAAATATGCTAGAAGCTATGTAACAGATAAATAAAGTTTTATGTAATAAAATAGGCTCCTTTAGAGAAAATAATAACAGATTTATAATAAAGGAGTTGTTACTATGGAAAAAGCAAAGATGGAATATTTTAAAGATAAATTACTCAAGGAAAAAGAGAGAGTTGAAAAATTAATAAAGCAAATTAAGGAGTTTGAAGGAATTGATTCACATAGTGAATTATCCTCGGAATTATCACTGTATGATAATCATCCAGCAGATAATGCTCAAGAGTTATTTGATAAAGAAAAGGGAGCTGCTCTTCAAAAGAATGAAATAGAAATTTTAAATTCTATAAACGATTCACTTAATTCAATAGAAAAGGGTACCTATGGACAATGTAATGCTTGTGGTAAAAAAATTGATGAAGAAAGATTAGAATTTATACCATATACACAGTATTGTTTAGAGTGTAAAAAAGAGCAGGTAAAATCCATGCCAGGAGATTTTAAAAACCAACCTCCTGAACAAGAAGTTATGTACCCACCTTTTGGATATGGATACAATGATTTTAAAGATTCAGTAGGTTTTGATGCCGAAGACAGTTATCAAAGTGTTGACAGATTTAATTCAGCAAAGCGCATATATGATTATGGTGACGGCGATGATGAGGAGGATATTGGAGTAGTAGAGGAAATAGAAAAAATTAGTAATGAAGAATACAAGAGACAATTACCTGATTAGATGTCAGTTTAATAAATCTAAATATAATTCACAAGGGGTTGGGGAATAATTGAGTATAATATTTATAGTGATTGGTTTATTACTAGACAGAATTACTAAACTTTGGACTTTAAAAACTCTTGCAAACAGTAATGATATTGTAATAATTAAAGACTTTTTTTCCCTTCAATATGTTGAAAATAGAGGTGCCGCCTTTGGAATTTTTCAAGGTAAGGTAGTTTTATTATCAATTGTTACTTTTTTGGTGATAATAGGAATGGTATATTATATGTATAAAGAAGGAGCAAATTCTAGAATTATGACAATCAGCTTTTCTTTAATAATAAGTGGAGCTTTGGGAAATTTATATGATAGAGTTTTTTATAAGTATGTTGTAGACTTTGCTCTCTTACATTATAAGGAAGTTTACTATTTTCCTAATTTTAATATTGCGGATGTACTAGTTGTATGCGGTACTATTTTACTTGCGTTTTATATATTGAAAGAAGGTAAGTGATGGAAGTAAGAAAAATAATAGTGGATAAGGAAGCTGAAAATACTAGACTTGACGTATTTCTTTCAAAAATATTTGAAGATAAATCAAGATCTTATATTCAAAAACTTATTGAAGGTTCTCATATTTTAGTAAATGACAAAGAGAAAAAAAGCAATTATAAGCTAAATAATAATGATATAATTACCATAGAATTGCCTGAACTTCAAGAGTTAGTGATTGAGGCAGAAGATATTCCACTAGATATATTGTATGAGGATGAAGATGTGGTAGTAATTAATAAGCCTCAAGGTATAGTTGTTCATCCTGCACCGGGAAACTATAAAGGTACTTTAGTAAATGCATTACTATATCATTGTGAAGATTTATCGGGAATAAATGGTATTGCAAGACCTGGAATTGTACATAGGATAGATAAAGATACTTCAGGAGTATTAGTAATTGCTAAAAATGATAAGGCACACAATAAATTAGCAGAACAATTAAGAGATCATTCAATGAATAGAGAGTATATTACTTTAGTAGAGGGAAATATAAAACAAGATAAAGGTGTAGTAGATAAGCCTATTGGTAGAAATCCTAAGGAAAGAATGAAAATGGGCATTGTAAATGGTGGAAAGCGAGCAGTCACGCATTACGAAGTTATTGAAAGGTTTGAAAAAAACACCTTAATAAAATGTATTCTTGAAACTGGTAGGACCCATCAAATTAGATTACATATGTCACATATAGGATATCCAATAGTAGGAGATCCTGTGTATGGAATAAAAAAACAAAAGTTTAATTTAAAGGGTCAAATGCTTCATGCTAAAAAATTAGGTTTCATTCATCCAAGCACTGGAGAATATATGGAATTTGAAAGCCCACTTCCCGAATATTTTACTCATATACTTAATCTACTCTCCAAATAAATAATAATTAACTATTGATTTGATAGGGGGAAAAACCATGGAGTTTAAGTCAGTATTGTTAGATGAAAAGGCTATAAAAAGGACTCTCACGAGAATATCTCATGAAATAATTGAAAAGAATAAAGGAGTAGAGGACATAATATTAATAGGAATTCAAAGAAGAGGGGTTCCTATAGCAAAGAGACTTGCGAAGCTAATAGAGGAATTTGAGGATCTTGCAGTAAAGGTTGGTAGTGTTGATATTACCTTATATAGAGATGATTTAACTGAATTGGGTGAACAACCCTTGATTAATAATAGCAGTATAGATGTAGATGTTAGAAATAAAAAAGTAATATTAGTAGATGATGTATTATATACTGGAAGAACTGCTAGAGCAGCTATGGAGGCCATTATTAAGCAAGGAAGGCCTGCAAATATACAATTAGCAGTACTTATAGATAGAGGACATAGGGAACTTCCTATAAGAGCAGATTATGTAGGCAAAAACACACCTACTTCTAGAAAAGAATTGGTTGCTGTAAAAGTAAATGAAATTGATGATGAGGATTCTGTAAAGTTATATGAATTAACATAATAAAAGTTGGTTTAATTAATCAAACCAACTTTTATTATGTTAACATTACAATTAGATTTTTTCTAAACTAGGTTCCTTAGGAGTTATAAATACAGTTTGGTTAGTGTAGTATATTACCATGCCAGGTTTTGCACCATTAGGTTTTTTTAGATTTCTAATTTCTGTATAATCTACTGGTACGTTTGAAGAATTTTTAGACTTACTATAGTAAGCAGCTAAATTTGCAGCCTCTTCTAGGGTTTTATTTGGTATTTTGCCATTAGCTTTAATCACAACGTGTGAACCAGGTATGTTTTTTGTATGTAACCATAGATCATTTTTGTTTGAAAATTTTAAGCTGAGATAATCATTTTGTATATTATTTTTCCCAACATAAATATCAAAACCGTCACTAGAAACGTAATGCATTGGTTTAGTTAGCTTAGTTTTATTATTTTTGTTAGATTTTTTGAATTTTATATAACCAGTTTCAATTAACTCCTTTTTTATATCTTCAATTTCATTATAATTATCTACATTAAGAATATTAGTTATAACTGAATTCAAGTATTCTAATTCTTCTTTATTTTGATTAATTTGATCCTTTGCAGACTCTTCAGATTTTTTTAATTTATTATATCTTTTATAATAGGCTTGAATGTTTTGGGAAGGAGTTTTGTTTACATCCAAACTTATAGAAATGCTATCTAAAGTTTCACTATAATAATTAATTACTTTAATTTCCTTCAATCCTTTTTCTATTGCATAAATATTAGCTGTTATTAATTCACCATAAAGCTTATATTTTTCTTTATCTTCACATTCCTTTAAGGTAGATGTTAAAATTTTATGTTTTTTTAAGCATCTATTAATATTATTCGTAACTATTTTTATTAGATCAGAACTGGCAGCTTTTAGTCTATCAAGCTTATCCTTAATGTAATAGAAGTCTTCCAGTAAAATAGATGGAGACGAATAGTTGATTTTATCCATTTCTATCATGCAATTCAATGGAATACAGTAAAAATCTAATAACTTATTACCATCTTTATATATATAGAAATTAAATGTGTTATTGCTTATATCCAACGTGGCAGTTTTGAAATAGCTAGATATTGATACTAAATTATCTTTATTATAAGGTATATTCAATTTATGAATATTATACACTACCTCATTAGATAGTATTTTGCCAATACCGGTAAAGATATTAGAAAAAAAAGAATCATTAAAATTAACATCATTATTACTAATAAAAGGCTCAATGTCTGATATTACATAATCAAGAGGATTAAGTTTATTTGATTTAGGTGGGAAAATATATTTAATTCCTGGTAGAACAGTTCTATATGAATTAAAATCAGGTGAAATATGTTTAATGCAATCCATTACTAACATATCTCTTTGTCTTATTAGAGTAATATTGCTATGTCTACCCATAATTTCTATAACAAGCGAATATACACTATCAAAGCCAAGCTCATCTGTACTTTCAAAGTCCATTATAACAATTCTATCTAATTCTAACTGTTTTATATTTATAATTTTTGCACTAGTTAAGTATTTTCTTAATACCATACAAAACATAGGAGCTTTTAGAGGATTTTGTTTATTCATATTAGTTAAATGTAGTCGAGGATAATTAGAACTTGAACTAATCAATAGTTTGTAGTTTGCTTTCCCTTGACGTATATTTAATATAATTTCATCGGATTCAGGTTGGTTAACTTTATCTACCTTTCCATTTATAATTGTGTTATTTAATTCATTTACTATACTGCGTAGAAAAACTCCGTCTAAAGCCATGCTATCATCCTTTCTAAATTATACGATAGTATACTTAAAAAAGCATAACACCATATAAGGTACTGTTAATAGTATAGTATCAACAAAGAGAATAATCAATATTATAAAAGATAATCGTATTGACTGAATAAACTAATTAAAGTAATATAATTATAACATTTACAGGTGGAATAGGGGGTTGTGAACTTGAAGTTTACGAAGATGCAAGGAACAGGTAATGACTTTATTGTTTTAGAAGATATGGATTTAAAATTATTAAATAATCAGGATAAATTAGCACAAAAGTTATGTGATAGAAGATTTGGAATAGGAGCAGATGGTATTTTATTTGTAAGAAAAAGTGAAGTTGCTGATATCAAAATGGAAATTATAAATGCTGATGGTTCTTATGCCGCTATGTGCGGAAATGGTATAAGATGTTTTGCAAAGTACGTCTTTGATGAAAATATAATAAGTGATAAAAATATAAAAATCGAAACTGGCGATGGAATAAAGATAGCAAATATTAAGTTAGAGAATAGTGGAGTTACTAGTGTTACTATAGACATGGGTAATTACTCTTTAAATCCAAAAGACATACCAGCAGAATCAGAAGAAAAAATAATTAATAATAAAATAATAGTTGAAAATAAGGAATATAAAATAATTTCAATGCTAATGGGAGTACCTCATACAGTTATCATATCAAAATTAGACCAAGTAGATGTAAATGAAGGAAAAGCAATTGAAAAGTATAAGTTGTTTCCAAAAGGGTCTAACGTAAATTTTTGCGAAATAGTTGATAAGCATAATGTAAAGGTGAAAACATGGGAAAGAGGAGCAGGTCCAACCCTAGCATGTGGTACAGGAAGTTGCGCTTCTGTAATTGCTGCAAATCTTATTGGACTTACAGAAAAAGATGTAAAAGTTCAAGTACCAGGTGGAGAAATGCAAATTAAAATTAGTGATAAAGGTATATTAATGACTGGGCCAGCGGTTACAGTTTTTAAAGGCGAAATCTAAGCAGAGAACCCAAATCTTAAGCAGACATTCAAAATCTGTGATTTTGCTATGGTCGCTTACTCTTTGAGTATCATCTGACAATAGGAAGAGGAGTTTCCTGTTAAAAAATCTTGTTATTTTTAGCAAGATTTTTTTATTTTTTTGATTATTTAAGAGAAAATGTGTCCATAATTTCCATAAACTGTGTAATTGCTGGAGAGTTGTAGGAGGTGTTCATGCTACATAAGTTTATAAATGTATTAGTGGAAGAAGGATTAGTCAATAAATCTAGAGCTGAGGAAATACTTATAGAAGATAAAAATAAGGAAAGCTCTTTAGAAAATATCTTTATAAATAATGGCTTTATAAAAGAAGAAACGTTATATGAAATATTAGAAAGTAAATTTAAAATCCTTAAGGTTAGCTTAGATGAAATTAAAATTGAAGAAGAAGTAATAAAATTGCTAAATAAAGAGACTGTAAATAATTATTATATTATGCCTTTTAAGATTGAAGGAAATAAGCTTTATGTAGCAATGAGTAATCCTTTAAATATAAGTGCTATAGATGATATTAGCTTTATGACTAATAAGGAAGTTATCCCGTTTTTTGAGAAAAAAGATAGAATATTATTTTTTATCGAATATTATTATCAAAAGAAAATTATAAAAGAATCAATTGAAGATATTAAGAAAAATGGTTTGTTAGTTAAGTATAAAGAGAAAGGACAGCTTAATAATGAGCAAGAGGAGCCTGTAATTAAACTAACAGATACCATAATTAATGAGGCAATTATAAGAAAAGCAAGTGACGTACATTTAGATCCCCAGCAGGAAGGAATATTAGTTAGATTTAGAATAGACGGAATATTAATTAATAAAATGACAATTCCTAAGGAGATATATCCTGCAGTATGCGCAAGAATCAAAGTAAAAGCTAATTTAGATATTTCTAAAAAGATGATACCACAAGATGGTAAGTTGGAATATCGATATGAAGAAAGCTACTTAGATATTAGGGTAGCAACTATGCCGACTATATTTGGGGAAAAAATTGTATTTAGATTTTTATATAGGAATGATAACTTATGTGATTTAAATAACATAGTAATTTCTGAAGAACAAAAAATTAAACTTAAAAATATATTAAAAAACAAAAGTGGGTTAATATTGATTGGCGCTCCTACGGGAAATGGAAAGTCTACCACTTTGTGTGCATTAATTAATGAAATAAATTGTAATGACAAAAATATAATTACCATTGAGGATCCTGTAGAGTACATTATTCCTGGTATTAATCAAATAAATGTTAACTATAAAGCTGGATTAAGCTTCTCAACAGGTCTTAGAAGTCTTTTAAGACTAGATCCAGATGTAATAATGATAGGTGAAATAAGAGATGAAGAAACAGCAAAAATAGCTATTAAAGCTGGTATTACAGGCCATTTAGTATTATCTACATTGCATACTAATACTACTTATGAAGCAGCCGTAAGACTAATTGATATGGGAGTTCCTGACTATTTAGTTGCAGATTCTATTATTGCCGTAATATCTCAAAGATTATTAAGAAAGTTATGCCCAAATTGTAAAGAATGGTATTATCCTTCTGAGAAAGAGAGGCATTATCTTAAAATTAAGCCCACTGATAAAATTTATAGAAAAACTGGGTGTAAGCATTGTAATGACATTGGATATGCGGGAAGAATTGCAGCTTTTGAAGTCTTAACAATTGATGATAAGTATAGAAAACAAATAAAAAATAGTCAAAGCTGCTTGAATAAAAGCAATATAGAAGTATCTAATTCAATTGATACGTTAATTGATAGCATTAAGGATTTAATAAGAAAGGGTATAACATCAATTGAAGAAATGATGAGGGTTTACTATGAAGAAATATAGCTATAAGGCAATTGACCTTAATGGGAATATTGTAAAGGATAATTGCCTCGTTCAAGATGAAAAACAGTTAATTAAGGTAATACATGAAAAAGGATTATTATTAATTAAATATAGAAATTCAGAAAGCTTACTAACCAAAAGTCCTAAAGTAAAAGTTTCACATAGAGATATTGCAATGTTTTGCAAACAACTTTCTGAAATGCTTAACTGTGGTATTAATATATCTGAAGCACTGAGCATTATTGGGAAAGAAAAAATAAATAAATATTTAAAAAATTGTTTATTTGAATTAGAAAGAATGATTTATAGGGGGAACAGTATACACAAAAGCATGAGTATGTTCCCCGAGATATTTCCAGCCTTCATGCTTGAAATTATAGAAGTAGGAGAAAAAAGTGGTCGATTAGAAAAAGTATTATCTAATTTAAGTAAATATTATTTAGCTAAGTATAAGTTAAATAAGAAATTAAAGTCTGCATCTATCTATCCAATAATGATTAGTATAATTTCAATAGTATTTATATTTCTAATATTTACAAAGGTATTACCAAATTTAGCCTTAGCAATTAGTGATATGACTAATAAGCTTCCTAGGAACCTGGAAACACTTTTAAAAATAAATACTATAATATCATCATATAAATTCAAATTGGCCTTTTTAGTTTTTATATTACTTTTATATATACTAATAAAACAGTATAAATATAAAGGCTTTTTTCAGAAATATAAATATAGAATACCAGTAATTAAAAAAATATTTAGAGAAATAAATCAAATGAAGTTTTCAAATGAACTTCACATTTTAATAGACAGCGGCGTGTCTATAGTAAATTCACTAGAGATTATTGAAGAAAGCACAAAAGATAATTTCTTAAAGGAAAAGTATAAAAATATAATTTATGAAATAAATCAAGGTGAAAGTTTATCAGAATCCTTAGAAAAAAGTAGGCTATTTCATGGAATATTCGTTTCTATGGTTAGGATCGGGGAAGAGACTGGAAATTTAGAAGAAATGCTTAGGACTGTTTTAGAGATAGATGAAATTAATATAAATGAGTTTATAAATAAAATATCAAAACAAATTGAGCCAGTGGTAATAATTTTAGTAGGTATTATTGTCTCAGCAATTGTTATGAATATATTTATCCCAATAATAGACTCAATGTATTCCTTAGACATATTTTAAGAAAATTGGAGGAAATATTATGACTTTTAATAAAAAAAGAAAAGGCTTTACTTTAATTGAACTAATATTAGTTATGTCCATTATCTTAGTTATTTCTAGTTTATTAATGCCTAAACTAAATGGATATAGTTCAAAGGCTCAAGTTTTAAAGGTTGTAGATACTGGAAGACAAGTATATTTGGCTGCAATGGAAAGCTACACAAGTGGAAATGAACAATTTGATAAGACTAAACTAACTAGTTCAGTAAAAAGTTTATTAGGTATTGACTTAGTTGATGTAGGTAGCAACGCTGGTGAAGTTAGCATAAGCTATAAGGTTGATGAAAAAGGATATTCAATAAACTTTAATACAACATCAAGTAATTCTTTCACTGTAAAAGATTCTGGAGGTACACAAATATATCCTAAATAATTAGAAAGCTTACGTAGGTATATTATTAAATTGTATATGGTTAAGTCTAAAAAAAGTGGGTTTACACTTATAGAGTGTGTTATTTGTATTGGCATTCTATTATTCATTGCAAGCTTTTCAATAACGGGTATTCTTAAGCTTAATAGTTCAATAATTAATAATGTAAGTGTTGATTACTATAATAATTATATTTTAAATGTTTTTAGTAATTCAACTAAGTATTGTAAAGAAAAAAATAGAAGTGGATATCTGCTTTTCGAGGATAATGGAACTATTAAGTTTTTTTGCAACAATATTAAAGTGGAAGCGTTTGAGATACCTAATGGTTTTAAATTTCTTAACACTGAGACCTTTAATAAAACCATAGAAATTAATAATTTAGGTGCTCTAACTAAAGCTTGTACTATAAAATTTATGGATTTAAAGGGAGAAATAAATTCAATAACAATAAGAGTAGGTACAGAGTATGTTCAAATTAAAGAGAAGTAAGGGTTACAGCTTGATTGAAGTGATTTGTAGCCTTTCAATGTTATTCATTTTAACTTCTTATTTAATAAGCTCTCAATTCAAATATTATAATTTGAAAAAATATAATATAGATACTGCTAATGGGTTAGGCTTTGTTGAAGGTGTAAGTAATAACTTTAAATTCCATTATAGCTATGATGATCTATTTAATTATATAAATCTTAATGCGGGAGCAGCCGTTGAAAAAACCTTTTATATTAATAGGAGTAATTTAGCTTTAGAGAATTTAAGCACATATGAGCTTATTGATATTCTTTCAGATAAGCAAGAAGCATATCCCTATTTAAAACTTACTTTCAATATTACTAATGAAAATATAATTATTATTGATCTAGCTTATGTATATATGAGGACGGATAAAGAAGAAAGTTTAAACTTCAGATTTACTAAAGGAGATTTTTAGATTGAAAAAGGGATTTACACTAATCGAGCTTATTATTTCATTAGCAATAGTATTTATGATTATTTTAATAGAAATTCAGATTTTTTCTAAGGAAGTTTATACATTTAAGGACTTTATAAAATCAAATAGAAATGAAGTTTATTCTAAGGAAGCTTTAAGATTTATAGAAGGAGAGATCAATGATTTTAATAATAAAACTATTAAAGTCTATGATGATAAAATTTTATTTGAAAAATATAATGGTGATAAAAACACTTTAAAACTTTATAAAATGACTAATGGAAATAATAAAATTGTAATTTCCTACTATAAAGCTCTAACTAGCAAAATAACAACAAACACAGTTGTAGATGATATAAAGGACTTAAATATTAGTTATAAAACTAATTTGGTGTATTTATCAATATACACTTTAACTGGGGAGAAGTATGAAAGATGTTTAGGATCAAAAAAAATAGTAAAGGCTTTGTAACTATTTATACATTATTGATTTTAAGCATAATATTTTCATTAATATTTTTTACATTAAAGTTAGAAATAATGAAAAATAGATACAATAGAACTTTGCTAAATGTGCTAGTGAAAGAAAGTGAAAAGGAAGAAGCTAGAGTACATCTTTTAAGCAACCTGGTGAATTATTCCTATAATTATATGACAACAGAACAAATCGAAGAAAATATTCTCCAGGAAGCTTTAAAATCTGCCGGAAAAATATATTATGAAACTTCCTATTTGGAGTATAGTGAAAAGGATAAAAAGATAATACTTACTTTAGTAAATGAGGATAATTTCATAATAATTGAAAAGTATAGTTATGTTATTAAAGACAATAAAATTAAATTTGAGATTTAGATTTTAAAACAAATTAGGAGTATCAAATGTTTATGAAAGATAAAGTAGTTACAGTTTCTAACAATATAATTAATATTTATGCTGTCAATAGGAAAAATAAGATAACAGAAAAGAAGAGCGTAGAAAATTTCATAAGTTTAGAAAAGATAATTAATAAGGAAAATTTATATATTTTATTAGAGGATGAAGAAATCTATATAAAGCAGCTTTTACTTCCCAATACAAGCAATAATAATATTAACTCAATAATTATGCATAAGCTAAATTACCTATATGGTAAAAAAACAGAGGATATTTATTATACATATAGTAAATGGAAAAGTAATATTAAGGAAATAGTAGTTATTTTATACTGTATAAATTCTCATAAACTTAAAATTAGAAATCTACAGAAGCATAAGCTGCAAGTTAAAAAAGTAAGTTTAATTCAATTAAGTTATATTAATTACTATGAAAAGAGCATCAAAGAAAAAGACTACATTGTTATGCTTAAACATAATAGCAATTTATACATTTTAGCTTTCGGTGACAAGAAGCTGTTAATTAATCAAATTATTACAGAAGAAAATATTTTAGCTAGTCTTCTTTTTATAATTAATAAAATGAAAACTTATAATTACATCCTAAATAAGGTTTATTCTATAAACTTAGATCAAAGCATTATAGACAAATATTTTAAAGTAGAAGTAATAAGAGATGAAATTAATGTAAATATAATAAGTCTAGGTAGTATAAGTGAAGAAGAAATTATAAGCAATTATATTGAAAATAGGAGAAAATAATTATTATGGATGAAAATAATTTTTTATCTATTGAACAAAGGGTTAATTTATATAAAAGAGATAAAAGCATTAATAGAGTTTTTTATATAATCTTATTATTTGTTGTAATGATATTTTTAATAAGGTTATATGTGTTTAGAAATCAAATTAATGAATTGAACCTTATAATCGAAAACAATAAAACTAAAGCAACATTTAAAGACGTATTAAGATACAAAAATAATATGAGTAAAACTATTAATACATATATGGATATTACTAGCAAACTAAAGGGAAATAAAGAATTTTATGATTTTGATAAGTTAGTAATAGATGATAATGTAATAAAAATTGAAAATTATTTAATAGATGTAACTAAAGCTACTAATTTTATCACCTATTTTGAAAAAAATTTTAAGGTTCTAAATTTACATATGGAAAATAGCAATGACAATAAAGTGAATTTAAGCATGGAATTAGAGGTTAATAATAATGAAAAATAATATGAAGAATTTTATAAAATTAACTCTAATATTTATTTTTTATATTTTATCTTTAATTTTAAATTATTTAGAAAAAAGTGAAATTGTAAATAGAGAAAAGAAGATTGAACAAGAATATTATGCCATGGTTACAACAGAGAAACAGACTAAAAGTTATGGTGATATATTAGAGTCAATTAGAGATAAAAAATATTTAAAAGTTAAAAAAATATCTAATAGTACTTCTGATAATGATTTAATTAATGTTATTATAGAATTTGAAGGAGAGTTAGTATTGCTTAATAATTTTATGGAAAGCATTAAATTAAATAATGATATACATAATGTAGAAAAAATAGAATTAAAAAAGAATACTGATAAAGTATATATTGGTATTTTAGATATAAACTTTTATTCAATAAAAAAATAAAATACTATTTATAAATATATAAAATTTGTAAATAATAATAAATGTATTTGCAAATATTCGCAAGTTTTGATAAAATATCATTGGTCAATATAAATAGTCTGGTATTAATATGAATTTTAGGGTTATAATAATAATATAATTGATTAGTGGAGGGATACATAATGATTTCAGCTGGAGATATAAGAAAAGGAACTACTTTCGACTTAGATGGACAAGTATTTACAGTAATTGAATTTTTACATGTAAAGCCTGGTAAAGGCGCAGCTTTTGTTAGAACTAAGCTTAGAAATGTAATTAATGGAGGGGTTACAGATACAACTTTTAACCCAACTGCTAAGCTTCAAGAAGCAGTAATTGAAAGAAAAGAAATGCAATACTTATACAGTGATGGTGAGTTATACTATTTTATGGATCAAGAAACTTTTGAACAAATTCCTTTAAACTTTGATCAAGTAGAGGAAGCAATAAAATATTTAAAAGAAAACATGTTTGCAGTAATTAAATTTTATAAAGGAAGTGCTTTTTCTGTTGAAGCACCTAATTTTGTTGAATTACTTATAGTAGAATGTGAGCCAGGTGTTAAAGGAAATACGGCTACAAATACTTTGAAGCCTGCAAAATTAGAAACAGGTGCTATAGTTGGAGTTCCTTTATTTGTAAATGAGGGAGAAACAATTAGAGTAGATACAAGAAATGGAGCATACATGGAAAGAGTCTAATAAATGGCTATCCTAAAGGAAGTGTTATAATGAGTTCTATAATGTCTCAAATAGAATCGGTGAAAAAAGCTATTGATAAAATTTATAAATCAGTTAATTCTGAAGAAGCAGAGATATTGATTAAGCTCACTGATATTATTGAAGAAATGGCCAATAGACTAGAAAAGGTTGAAAATATTCAAGGGGAAATAAATGAGTATGTTACAATCTTAGATGAAAACTTAGGAAATATGGAAGATGAAATCTATGGATTTGAAGAAGAAGAAGAGGAATTTGATCCTTTTGATTATGTGGACATAAAGTGTAGTGAATGTGGTGAAATTTTAGCTATAGAGAAAGAACTTATTAATAGTGAGAAAAGCATTATTTGCCCAAATTGTCATAATAATATTAGTATAAAAAATTAAAAATGATTATTTTATGTAGGCTTTTGCCTACATATTTTTTTAGAATATTTTTTAATAAGATATTCTTTTTTTTATTTTTTGATTTTAGTCATAAATAAACTAGGGAGTAAATAAAAATTTATTAAGAAAGGAGGATAAGAAAAATGAATACTAAAGATATATTTGATATTTTACCAATTTCTATTACATCTATTATAGAGAAATTAAAAGATTTTGATAGCTTACAAGAAATTAGATTAAAAGTAAATAAACCACTTATTATTTATTCAGGTAATAAAGAAAATATTTTCAACTATATTATTACTAGAGAAAATATTAATACAATTCTTCAGAGGATTAGTGGTTATTCTATTTATGCTTTTGAAGAAGAAATAAAACAAGGATATTTAACAATAAAAGGTGGACATAGGGTGGGGATTTGCGGAACTTGCGTAATTGAAAATTATAAAGTTAAAACAATAAAAAGCATTGGTTCATTGAATATTAGAATTTCAAAAGAGGTAGTTGGTTGCTCAAATAAATTAATGCAATATTTCTTTGATAAAGGAAATCTCGTAAATACCATAATAATATCGCCTCCTAAATGTGGCAAAACCACTTTAATTAGAGATATTAGTAGAAATTTATCTGATGGCTTTAAATTATCGGATAAAAGTTCTCAAGGAATAAAGGTTTGTGTCATCGATGAAAGAAGTGAAATTGGAAGTTGTTATAATGGCATTCCTCAAATGAATATAGGTATTAGAACAGACATTTTAGATAATTGTATGAAAAGTGAAGGAATAATGATGGCAATTAGAAGTATGGCTCCAGATGTAATTATTTGTGATGAATTAGGAACCTTAAAAGATGTTGATAGTGTACTAATGGCAATGAATTCGGGAGTTAAGCTAATAACTACAATACATGGATATGGCATTGAGGATTTAGAGAAAAGAGCAGTATTTAAAGAGATTTTAGAAAACAAAGTATTCGAAAGAGCAATTATATTAAGCAGTAGAAATGGTGCTGGAACTGTAGAACAGGTTTACAACCTAAATAACAAAGAGAAACTTTGGAGGAGATAATTGTGTATTTGAAAATATTAGGCTGTGCTTTGGTCCTAATTGGAAGCACACTAATGGGCTTTATTCTAGGAGAAAATCTCAAAAAGAGATTTCAACAGCTAAATGAAATTGAACAAGTACTCTATCAATTAAAGAGTGAGATAATATATACTCATTCAACTTTACCAGAAATATTTGAAAATGTTTCTAATAAAAGCAATAAGCCAATAAGTAAATTATTTAAGGATATTTCTGAACTTTTATATGAAAACAAGGTAGAAAATGTTTTTCAAGCATTTACTAAAGCCCTTAATATAAACAAGAATCTTATGAACTTAAAGGAAGTAGATACTGAAATTCTTTTGGATTTATCTAAAAGTCTAGGACAATCAGATATAGATGGACAAAATAGCATTATTACTTTAACAATAAATAAACTAAAAAATCAACTAGAAGGTGCAGAAGAAGTAATGAAAAATAATATTAAAATGTATAGGTATATGGGATTTAGTCTTGGGGCTATAGTAGTCATAATGATTATTTAAACATATGGGGGTATTAGGATGTTAGATGTAAGTTTGATTTTTAAAATAGCAGCAGTAAGTATTTTAATAATTATATTAGATAAAATCTTAGAATCAACTGGTAAAAAGGATTATGCGGTAATAACTAATCTGGCTGGAATAGTAATAGTGCTTATGATGGTTATAAATCTAATAAATAAGCTTTTTAGCACGGTGAAAACTATGTTCCAATTATAGGAGGGCAAAATGGAAATCGTAAAGGTTGTTTCATTTGCATTTATTACGCTATTTATTGTGCTTGCTTTTAAAGATCATAGAAATGATTTAGCCATACATATAAGCATAGCAGCAGGAATAGCTATATTCATCTTTATGTTAGATAAAATTACGTCTATTTTACAGCTTCTCCAACAGTTATCCTTAAAAGCTAATATTGATTTTGTCTACTTAAATATAGTTTTTAAAATATTGGGTATTGCATATTTAGCATCATTTTGTAGTGAAATATGTAAAGACGCAGGTCAAGGGAACCTAGCGTCCAAAGTTGAATTTGCAGGTAAAATACTTATTTTAGTATTGGCTATTCCAATACTAATGGCAGTGCTACAAGCAATAGTTAAGATAATGTAGAGAACAAATAGGAGAAATATTATGAAAAAAGTAATATTAATATTAATTTTATTATTTTTAATACCTATCAATGTCCAAGCTACTTCAGTAGATAAATCAGCTACAGAAAATCAATCAATTGAGGTAGAAGAACTCTATAATTACATAACAAATATGAAAACCAAGTATGAAATCTTAAATGATGTAGATATAAAAACCTATGTAAAGGAATACGTAAAGAATGGTACTGGCGGATTCTCTGCTGAAAATATTACAAAGGCAGTAATAAACTTTGCTTTTAAAGAAGTGGTAGCCTCAGGAAAGATGATGTCAATGATAATAATCATTTGTATAATTTGTGCATTTTTAAGTAATCTAGAAAGTGCCTTTAGCAATGGGAATCTATCTAATATTGCCTACTATGCTTGTTATGCATTACTAATAGTTTTAATTGCAAAAACATTTTATATAGGAGTATCTACGGCTAAAGAAGCAATTAAAGATATGACTGATTTTATGGCTGCTCTAATGCCTGTATTGTTAATGCTGCTGGCTACTGTGGGAGGCTTCACCCAAGCTGCTATTATGGATCCGATAATCATTGGAGTGACCAATATTAGTGCTAGAGTTTTTATGGATCTTATCATTCCTTTAGTTAGCATATCCTTCGTAATTCAATTTGTTAATAATATATCTCAAGAATATAAAGTAGACAAACTAGCTAAATTATTGAACAGGTCAATACTATGGATTCAAGGAACAATAATGATAATTTTTATAGGGATTACAACCATTAGAAGTATGACTAGTGCAACTATAGATGCTGTTGCAGAAAAAACAATGAAGTTTGCAATAGATAGCTTTGTGCCTTTCATAGGTAAAAGTCTTTCTGATGCTATCTCAACTGTTGCTGGATATTCTTTATTATTAAAAGGAGCTATAAGCAGCATTGGATTGATAATTCTTATAATCATAATAATTTCTCCATTAGTTAAGTTATTAATAATGTCCTTTATATATAAGTTAACTTCTGCATTAATTGAACCAATTAGCGATGCTAGATTGGTAAAATGTATAACAGCTGCTGGAGATTCTCTTGTTTTAATTATGGCTAGTTTAATAAGTGTTTCAGTAATGTTTTTTATCATGATATCGATTATGGCATCAGCTGGTAAAAGCATTATAGGTCTATAAGGGGGAAGAATATGCTAGATGCACTAAGGAACTGGATACTTAATATTTCTACTGCAATCTTTTTTATTACAGCTGTAGAGTTGATACTGCCCAACAATTCTACTAAAAAATATGCAAAATTTATTTTAGGCTTAATATTAATTACTGTAGTAATAAATCCATTAATTAAAGTATATGATAAAAATTTTAATATAAACAGCTACGTTAATTCGGCTACGAAGTATTTTGAAGAAAAAAAATTTAAAGATGATTATGAAAAATATAAAAAATCAAGTATTGAAAAGACCGCTGAAGTGTTTTCAAGCAATTTAGGAGAAATGACTGGAGCAAAATTAGAAGAAAAATTCAAAAAATATAAATTTAAAGTTACTATAGATTCTGTTTACCAAGAAGAAAAGGGAAAATATGAAATATCAGGGATTAAAGTTGGAGTTAATGAAGGAAGCATAAAAAAGATTGAAAAGATAAAAGTAGGTGATAGTAAAGAAGTAAGTAGTAAAGATACATTAAGTAAAGAACTAGAAGGTACAATTGTTGAGTTCATTAGTAAGGAGTTAAATATTGATAAACAAAAAATAATGGTTTATAAAATGTAGCACAAAAAATAAGGGGTGAAATTATGGACTTAAAAAAATTTTTTAATTCTGAGAAACTTAAAGATAAAGTCAGTGAAAAAACCAATAAAAAAAGTTTTATGAATTTACTGATCTTAGTTTTAGTAGGAGTATTGCTAGCCATTCTAAGCAATACTTTTAAAGAAACTACTACTTCTAGACTTAATTCTTCTAAAAATAATGAAATAACGGAAGCAGAAAAAACAAATAGTGCACAAGAGAATAACGAAACAATGAATCAGGAAGAACAGGATGTTGAAAATAAATTGAAGGATACATTAGAAAATATTGAAGGTGTAGGTAATGTAAAGGTAATGGTTTACTTTAAAGGAGGTGAAGAACAGATACCTGCAATAAACATTAATGATTCTACAAGTCTTACAGAAGAAAAAGATGTGGATGGAGGTACAAGAAAAATTACTCAAAAAAATGATGGAAGAAGTATTGTTATGATGAATACAGAAGATGGAACTAAACCTTTTGTTGTAAAAAAGTACAAACCTGAAGTTACTGGAGTATTTATTGTAGCTGAAGGAGCAGATAATAATTTAATAAAGCTGCAAATTCAAAAAGCAGTAATAAATCTCTTTGATTTAAAAGAAGATCAAGTAAATGTTTATCCTATGAAAAAATAACATAACTTAGTTTAATCAGGCATATAAATTTTTGTGAAAGGTAAAATAATAAATGCATGGGAGGTATTAAAATGAACAAAAAACAGGGAGCTATTATAGTAGTATTACTGGCTTTAATAGTTTGTGCCGGAATACTTGCAACAAAGCTAAATGCAGACTTAGATTACGTAGCTGGTAATGATATGTCAAGTGGAAAGAGTACTATTTCTTCAAATGATTCTGCTACAAGTAAAACAGGAAGCAGTTTTTTTCAAGAAAATCAAATTGTAAGAGATAATAATAATACTCAAGCTTTACAAAATTTAAAAGCATTGATAGATGATGAACATACATCTAAAGAAGTAAGGGCGGATTTATCAAAGAAGTATACGAATTTAGCATTAGCTACTAGTAATCAAGCTCAAATTGAAACAATATTAAAGAGTAAAGGATATGAAGATGTACTTGCGTATGTACAAGACAATAAAGTTACTATAATAATTAAGGCTCCTAATAAATTAACTGAAGCTCAGCAAAAACAAATACAAGATGTAATAATGGATGTTACTCACATAAAAGATGTTGAAATCCAATTAAAAGAATAAATATGTTTGTAAATTTAAATTGCTTTTGATATAATAATCCTAAGATTAATTTGTTTTGAAAAATCAAAGCAAAGGGGGTACCTAAATGGACGAAAATTTAAACAAAGAAGTGGAACTAGGAATTGTGAAAATATCTGATGAAGTAGTTGAAGTTATTGCAGGTCTAGCTGCTTCTGAAATAGATGGAATTGAAGGCATGAGCACCACATTAGTTGGAGGCATAACTCAAATATTAAGTGGTAAAAAGAACTTATCGAAGGGAATTAAAGTTACTGTAGATGAGGATAAAGCTACAATTGATATTCATGTTGTAGTAAAATACGGTATAAAAATTCCTGAGGTAGCAAGTAAAGTTCAAGAAAATGTCATAAAATTTGTTGAGTCAATGACCGGACTTAAGGTATCTGCCGTTAATGTATTCATTCAGAATGTAGTACTTCCTAAAGAGGAAGATAAGAATAATGAAAAACAAGAATAGTTCTGCACCCTCTGTAAACAGAGGGTGTTTCCATGTTTAAAGGTGTATAATAACCTATTTGTTGACAATAATTAAAGTAAATAGAAAAGCATAGAATGATTAAAATTTTAGGAGGAACATATGAATAGGAGAAAATCTAGAGAAATTGCAATGAAACTACTATTTGAAATGACAATAAATAAAGAAGATTATGAGGAAATACTTTTAAATTTTAAAGAAAACACTGATATAAATTTAGAAGATTTAGATTTTCAGTATATTAAAAATATAATAAATGGTATTGAAGAAAAGAAAGAAGAAATAGATAAAAAAATACAAGACAATCTAAAAAATTGGAAACTAAGCAGACTATCAAAAATTGACATTACAATTCTTCGAATTTCCACATATGAAATGTTATATACAGAGGAAGTTCCAGATAAAGTTGCTGTTAATGAAGCAATTGAATTAGCAAAGAAATATTCTTCAGATAATTCACCTTCATTTATTAATGGAGTTCTTGGGAATATGATAAAAGGATAAAAATAAGGGGGTTAACTAATGGGAGTTTCTTTAAATGGTAAGGCAGTTGCTGAAAACCTGAGAAATGAAATGAGAAAAAGTATTGAAGTAAAAAAAGCTAATGGAGAAAAAGTACCTTGCATGGCTAATATTCTTGTAGGTAATGATGGGGGATCATTGCACTATGTTAATAATCAAAATAAATTATGTGCTAACTTAGGAATTGAAGTTAAGAGTATTTATTTAGATGAAAAAATCACTGAAGAGGAAATAACAAAGGTAATTGGTGATTTAAATAATGACAATAATATAAATGGAATTATACTTCAATTACCACTTCCTAAACAATTAGATGAAGCTAAAATCACATCTTTAATATCTTTTGAAAAAGATATTGACGGTCTTAATACAGTAAGTGTTGGGAAGCTATATAAGGGTGAAAAATGTTTTATTCCTTGTACACCTAGAGGAATAATCGAAATAATTAAGAGTACTGGTGAAAAAATCGAAGGAAAAAATGCTGTGGTTATAGGCAGAAGTAATATAGTTGGAAAACCTGTTGCACAGCTTCTTCTTAATGAAAATGCTACTGTAACAATATGTCATTCAAGAACTTCTAACTTAAAAGAAGTATGTTCTAGAGCAGATATTTTAGTGGCAGCGATAGGTAAGCCAGGGTTTGTTACAGAAGAATTTGTAAAACAAAATGCAATAGTAATAGATGTAGGAACTACATCTATAAATGGTAAGCTGGCTGGAGATGTTTGCTTTGATAGGATTATTGAAAAAGCTAGCTTCGTTACTCCAGTTCCAGGTGGTGTAGGTGCTGTGACTACAACAATGCTTCTAAAAAATCTATGTGAGGGTATAGAATAGGATGCAAATAAAAACCTTAACTGTTTCTCAAGTGAATACATATATAAAGAAAATATTTGATAATGACTATATTCTGAGAAATGCATCAATAAAAGGAGAAATATCAAATATTAAGCTACATTCTACTGGTCACATTTATTTTTCTTTGAAAGATCAGCAAAGTAAAATTAATTGTATTATGTTTAAAACTTATACAAATTCCTTGGATTCTATTCCTGAAAATGGAGATAATGTTATAATACGAGGAAGGGTATCTGTATACCATAATGAGGGAGTATATCAATTTTACTGTGAAGAGATGAAAAAAGAAGGTATTGGTGATTTACATGTAGCCTTTGAAAATTTAAAAAACAAATTGATAAAAGAAGGTTTATTTGATCAGAAGTTCAAAAAGCAAATTCCAAAATTCTCAAATAAAATAGGGATCATTACATCTCCAACAGGGGCAGCAATTAGAGATATAATTAATGTTTCAAGAAGACGTAATTCTAATATAGATATTTTTATATATCCCTCCTTAGTTCAAGGAACGAATGCCAGCAATCAGTTGATTGAAGGAATAAGATACTTAGATAAAAGGGAGGATATAGATCTTATAATATTAGCTAGAGGTGGAGGATCTATTGAGGAGTTATGGGCATTTAATGATGAAGCTCTGGCTTATGAAATATTTAACTGTAAAAAACCAGTTGTAAGTGCTATTGGACATGAAACTGATTTTACTATAGCTGATTTTGTAAGCGACATGAGAGCTCCTACTCCATCTGCAGCAGCTGAAATAGTAGTTTACAGCCTTGAGGATTTAACAGAAAGAATAATGGGTTATACCACAAGATTAAAGCAGATAACAAATAATACAATTTTGAATAAAATAAATTATTTCAATATTCAATTTAATAAACTGAATTTGAATAATCCTATAAATTTTATTGCCAATGAATATAATAGATTGGACAATATTAGAGATAGACTTAAGTTTAGGATTGATACAAGAATTGAAAAGGAAAAAGAATATATTTTAAAATGTAATTCGCTGCTTCACGCAAATAACCCAATGAATATTATAGATAAAGGTTTTTCTATAATTCATAAGGATGAAAATAAATTAGTAACAAAAGTAGATGAAATAAATCAAGGAGATTTATTGAAGGTGTATTTAAGCGATGGAAGTGTATCTTTTACAGTAAATTTGATTGAAAAAAATAAAAGAACTTAAGTATGGAGGTTCTATATGGCAAGGAAAAAAGAGTCCTATGAAGAGCTAATGGAAAAGCTAGATAGTATAATTAAAGAAATGGAAAAAGGAGAAGTTTCTCTAGAAAAATCAATGAAAAATTATGAAGAAGGAATTAAGATTTCTAACAAGATGAATATGATGTTAAAAGAAGCTGAAGGAAAAATAAAAATCCTAACAGAGAATGGAGAAAAGGATTATTTAGATGTTGATGAATAATATGAATATGAATTATTTAAGACAAGAGATAAATAAATGGTTAGATAACTATTTTGAAAATAAAGGTACTTATAATAAGGTAATTTATGATTCCATGTCGTATAGTATTAAGGTTGGTGGAAAGAGAATAAGACCAACTTTAATGCTTTATACATATGGTATGTTTAAAAATGACTTTAATAATATTCTTCCTATAGCTTGTGCACTAGAAATGATTCATACCTATTCTCTAATTCATGATGATTTACCTTGTATGGATAATGATGATTTAAGGAGAGGTAAGCCAACCAACCACAAGGTTTTTAGTGAAGCTATTGCGGTGCTAGCAGGAGATGGTCTTTTAAATGAAGCAATGAGTATAATGTTTAGTGAGTCTCTTAAAGGAGATAAAAAAGTCTTAGAAGCTTGCTCTATAATTTCTAATGCTGCGGGAGTAGAGGGAATGATAGGCGGTCAAGTTGTAGATATACTTTCTGAAGGAAAACTTATCGATAAAGATCAACTATATTATATGCATAAATGCAAAACAGGAGCTTTAATAAAAAGTTCAATAGTAGTTGGAGCAATTTTAGGAGGAGCTAGCATAGAGGAAATAAGCATACTAGAGGAGTTTGGAGAAAAGTTAGGGCTAATATTTCAGATAAAAGATGATATATTAGATGTTATTGGTGAAACAGAAATTTTGGGCAAAAATGCAAAAAGTGATATAGAAAATAACAAAACGACCTTTGTTACACAATTTGGATTAGATAAATGTGTAGAATTATGCGAAAGCTTAACAAGAGAAGCAGTAAACCTGCTTGAAAAGTTATCTTTAAATACAAATGACCTAAAGGATATTACAATATTTATTGGTAGAAGAGATTATTAATAAACAAGATAAATAAATTTTCTTAAAATAAATGTAAAAAAAATACTTCCTATGGTATAATCCATATATGAATAAATATAAATTTTTATTGGATTTTTATTTAGGACATGTTATTGAGAAGGAACGATGAAAGTATGTATGATATGCTTAATAATTTTAATGACTTAAATCAATTGAAGAAAATGTCATTTGCTCAGATGTATGACTTTTCTGATGAACTTAGAAACTTTTTAATAGAAAAGGTATCAAAAACAGGGGGACATTTAGCTTCTAATTTAGGGGTAGTTGAGCTAACCCTAAGCTTATATAGAGTTTTTAATTTAGATAAAGATAAGATAGTTTGGGATGTCGGTCATCAAACCTACGTGCATAAAATTTTAACTGGAAGAAAAGACAAATTTGATAATCTTAGAAGACACGGTGGCATAAGTGGATTCCCTAAACGTTGTGAAAGTAAATATGACCTTTTTGAAACTGGACATAGCAGTACTTCAATTTCAGCTGCCCTTGGAATGGCAAGAGCTAGGGATTTAACTGATGAAAATTATCAAGTTGTTGCTGTAATAGGTGATGGTGCACTAACTGGAGGAATGGCATTAGAAGCTCTAAATGATGTAGGATATAGAAAAACTAATCTTATCATTGTATTAAATGATAATCAAATGTCAATTGGTAAAAATGTAGGAGGACTATCTACTTACTTAAGTAAGATAAGAATAGATCCTAAATATAATAAATTTAAATTTGAATTCAATGAAGCTTTAAGAAAAACAAATTTAGGCAATGGACTTGCAGATAAATTAAAAAAATTAAAGTCAGGTATAAAACAAATACTTGTTCCTGGAATGTTTTTTGAAGATATGGGAATTAAATATTTAGGTCCTATAGACGGCCACAATATTAAAGAGATGACTAAGGTTATGACAATGGCTAAGGAAATAAAAGGTCCTGTATTAATACACGCCATTACTAAAAAAGGTAAAGGATATATATTTGCTGAAAATAATCCTGATAAATTTCATAGTGTATCTTCCTTTGATTGGATGACAGGTAAGACTGCAAAAAGTACTGTAGAGTCATATTCAGAAGCTTTTGGAGATGCAATGGTAAAAATAGCATCTAATGATGATAAAGTTGTGGCAATTACAGCAGCCATGAAAGATGGTACCGGTTTAACTGAATTTGCAATTAAGTTTCCGAAAAGATTTTTTGACGTTGGAATTGCAGAACAGCATGCTGTAACATTAGCAGCCGGTATGTCCAAAGGTGGATTAAAACCCGTTTTTGTTGTATATTCAACTTTCTTACAAAGAGCTTACGATCAAGTTATTCATGATGTTTGTCAGCAAAATTTACCCGTAGTAATTGCAATTGATAGAGCAGGTATTGTTGGTAATGATGGAGAAACTCATCAAGGAGTTTTTGATTTGTCTTATTTATCTCATATGCCTAATATTACAATTATGAGCCCTAAGTCTACTGATGAATTAAAATATATGCTTGAATGGGCTATTAATCAAAAATGCCCAATTGCTATTAGGTATCCAAGAGGAGGAGATAATGTAAAAATACATTTGAAGCCTCTTAGTGATTTTATACCTGGTAAATGGGAAGTAATTAATAATGGTGGGAAGGTTGCATTAATCACTACAGGGAAAATGGTTCAGGTTGCCATGGAAGTGCAACAAAAATTAAGAAATGTTGGCATGGAAACTACTTTAGTAAACGCATGTTTTGTAAAACCTATAGATAAGAGTTTGTTAAAAAGTCTATTAGAGCAGAACTATAAAATTATTACAATTGAAGATAATGTACTTCATGGAGGGCTCGGCTCATTAGTACTGGAGTACGCTAATTTGATAAATTACAGAGCTAGTATTGCGAACTTTGGATTTGAAGATAAATTTATTCCTCATGGAGACGTGGATGTGTTATATAAATTAAATGGTTTAGACGTAGATGGATTAGTAGAAAAAATTATCAAAATTGTATAAGGGGTTATTATATGAAGGAAGCAAAAAGCAATAGACTAGATTTACTTTTAGTGCAAAAAGGAATGTTTGAATCTAGAGAAAAAGCTCAATCGAGTATAATGGCAGGAGAAATATTCATAGATGGTCAGAGGGTTGACAAATGTGGTCAAAAGGTTAAAGAAGATGCAACTATAGAATTTAAAGGACACCAAATGCCTTATGTTAGTCGAGGAGGCTTTAAACTTGAGAGATCAATAAATACTTTTAAAATAGATTTAGAAGGAAAAATTTGCATGGATATTGGAGCTTCTACAGGAGGATTCACTGATTGTATGCTACAGAATGGTGCAAAACAAGTGTTTTCAATTGATGTAGGCTATGGACAATTTGCCTGGAAGCTAAGAACTGATCCAAGAGTTGTGTGCATGGAAAGGACTAATGCTAGATATCTAACACATGAGGATATTGGTGTATTCTGTGATTTTGCTAGCATTGATGTTTCTTTTATATCACTAACTAAAATAATCCCACCTATTTTAAATCTCATGACTGAAAAAGCAGAAGTGGTTGCCTTAATTAAACCACAATTTGAGGCTGGAAGAGAAAAGGTAGGTAAAAGAGGTGTGGTTAGGGAAGCAGCTATTCATGAAGAAGTTATAGACAACATAATTGAATTTTTACTTAAAAACAACTTAAAGGTTCTTGGTCTTGATTATTCTCCAATCAGAGGACCAGAGGGAAACATAGAGTATTTAGTATATTTTACAAAGAATCACAATAGTGAGATTACTTTTGATAAAAATATAATAAAATTAGTTGTAGATCAGTCCCATAATACTCTTTAATTTGGAGGCAAAATGAAAAATATAGGGGTAAATATTAATAGTAGTAAATTTATAAATGAAAAAATGATTAATGAAATAACCGATAAAATCATTAAACATTTTAATGAGGCTAAAATAAAAATTTTTGTGGATACCATAGGCCTTGAAGAAGAAAATACAAAAAATTTAGATATGGTTATTGTTTTAGGTGGAGACGGTACGATTCTTAGAACCGCAAGGATAATTTCTAAGTTTAATGTTCCAATTTTAGGAATTAATATGGGTAACTTAGGATTTCTAGCTAGTGTTGAGATACTAGAATTAGAAGAAGCTTTTGAAAAGCTTAGCAAGGGTGAATATAAAGTTGAGGATAGAATGATGCTTCAATGCGAAGTATTTAGTGGGGATTCTCAAAAGGCCTATAATTGCTTAAATGATATAGTTATTTCAAAAGGGGCCTTATCAAGAATATTAAAATATGATGTATATATTGATGGAGAGTTCTATACTTCATTTAAATCAGATGGAATAATCATTTCTACGCCTACAGGTTCTACAGCTTATGCTCTTTCTGCAGGTGGACCAATAATTTACCCGACACTAGAGATTATATCCTTGACACCAATTTGTCCTCATTCTCTGCATTCAAGAAGTATAATTCTTGAGAGCAATAGTGAAATTTGTATAAAAGTAGATTCAAAAAATGAAAGATTTTTTTTAACTTTAGATGGTCAAGAGTCTGTGAAACCAGAGCAATGTGAAATGATAATGGTTAAAAAATATGATTGTAAGTGCAAGCTTATAAAAATAAATGGATACAATTATTTTCAAGTTTTACGCAAAAAAATTTTTTGATTTTATTCAAGGAGATGAAAAATGAAAATACAAAGGCATTCGAAGATATTAGAAATTATTAATTCGAAGGATATTGAAACTCAAGAAGATTTAGCAGATGAATTAAAAAAAATGGGAATGGACGTTACCCAAGCAACTGTTTCTAGGGACATAAAGGAATTAAAGCTAATTAAGGTTCTATCTAATAAAGGAACATATAAGTATGCTACTATATCTCCAAGTGAAGGCTTTATATCAAATAAATTAGTTAATGTTTTTTCTAATACAGTTATTAATGTAGAAAATGTTCAAAATTTTGTAGTAGTTAAAACCTTATCTGGCTCTGGCTCTGCAGCAGCGGAGGCAATAGACTCTATGAACTTTGAAGGAATTGCTGGCACTATTGCAGGAGACAATACTATATTTATTCTGTGTTTAAATGAGGAAAAAGCATATGAAATTGTTAAGAAATTAAGAAAGTTACTTTCTGGTAAATAGGAGGTTTATATGCTTCTACAGCTTAATATTAAAAATTTTGCATTAATTGAGGATTTATCTATTGATTTTGAAAAAGGCTTTAATATTTTAACAGGAGAAACTGGAGCTGGAAAGTCGATAATTATCGATGCTATTAATTTTGTACTTGGGGCTAAATCTGGCAAAGAGCTTATAAGGACAGGAGAAAACAAGACTTTTGTTGAAGCAATTTTTGAAATTAAAAATAGCGAAACCACAGAGATATTGAGAAGTATGGAAATAGAATTTGATGATATAATTATAATTGCTAGAGAAACCTTTAAGTCTGGGAAGAGTATTACTAAGATAAACAATAAAGCATTTTCTATTTCTGATGTAAAAAAAATCACAAGTACGCTAATTAATATCCATGGTCAGCATGAGAATCAAAAACTATTAAATTCCAGTTCTCATATTTACTACTTAGATAAATATGGTAGTGACAAATTAAATGATTTACTAAATAAATATAGCTTGTTATATAAAAGATTACATGAGATAAATAAAGAAATAGATGAGTTAGGTATAAACAATGGAGAAAGAGAAAAAACAATCGATTTTCTTAAATATCAATTGGATGAAATTAGTAATGCAAAATTAGTTATAAATGAAGATGTAGAATTAAAAAATAAGTTTTCAATATTAAGTAATTCTGAAAAGATAAATAATTCTTTAATAAGTAGCTATAATATACTTTATAACAGTAATGATGATTTTGTTTCAGCATATGATTTGATAAATAAAGCAATTAAAGAATTAAGAAATATTGAGAAGCTAATGGATAATATACCACCATTAGTAAATTCATTAGACGAGGCTTACTTTAATATAGAACAAAATATAAATGAAATACGAGATATTCAAGAAAGTACAATTTATGACAAAGATGAATTAGAGATTATTAATGGCAGAATATTTTTAATTGATTCGTTAAAGAAGAAATATGGAGCAACTATTGAGGATGTATTGGCTTATAAGACCAAAATATCAGATGAATATAATAAACTAGTTAATAGCAATAAAATTATTGAAGAGCTAAATATAGAAAAAAATAAAGTAACAAATTCCATGGTGAATTATTCTAATAAAATTCATGAAATAAGATGTAACATTGGAGAAGAATTAGAAAAAAAGATAAAATTAGAATTAGATTATGTTGGACTTGAAAAGAGTAACATTAAAATACAGGTTAAATATGAAGAAGAATTTTTTATAAATGGTTGCGACAAAGTACAGTTTTTAATTTCAACTAATCCTGGTGAACCTTTGAAACCTTTAGATAAGGTTGTTTCAGGAGGAGAACTATCTAGAATAATGTTAAGCTTAAAAACTGTGTTTGTTGATAAAGATGAGATTCCTTCAGTAATTTTCGATGAAATAGATACTGGAATTAGTGGAAGGATTGCTCAAAGCGTTGGAGAAAAGATGTATTTGATTTCCACATTACATCAAGTATTCTGCGTAACACATCTTCCACAAATAGCTAGTATGTCAGATACTCATTTTATAGTCTCTAAAGAAGTTGAGGAAGGAAAAACGTATACTATTATTCGAAAGCTGAATGATTTAGAAAAAGAAAATGAAATAGCTAGGATGATAGGTGGCTCAAACATAACTAATTTAACCTTACAAAATTCTAAAGAAATGATAAAACTAGCTACTGAAAGAAAAAGAAACTTAATTAATTATAAATAAATTCATAATCATGATATGATTATGAATTTTTTTTGTTTTTAATTTTATTTTAATTAATATAATTGTTTATTTAATAAACAATTACTAAAAAGACATATATACAATAGCATAATTAAATTCTAATAGGGTAAATTAAATTTGAATAAAGTATGTTATGCAGGAGGTATAAAAATGAAAAATAAAAGAAAATGCATAATATGCTGGAGTTTAATTCCTATTTTGATTTTCTTTTTAACTATGTATTGGCAAACTCTTAGTATTCCAAGTACAATTTTTGTACGAGAAGGCCAGGAATTAAAATCCAATTATATTATAAAACTAAATAATAGGTTTAATAAAATTAGTGACAATGATAATAATAAAATCTTTGATGTGACCTTGCTTGGTATGATTCCAGTAAAATCAGTTTCACTAAAAGCTGTTCCTAAAATCTATGTTTACCCTGGAGGAACACCAATAGGAGTAAAATTATCTACAAAAGGAGTTTTAATAGTAGCACTAGCAGATATTGAAACAGAAAAAGGGAAAGTTATGAGTCCGGCAATTGAAGGTGGAATTCAAGTAGGGGATATTATTACAGAAATAAATAACAACAAAATTAAAAGCTCGGAGGATTTAATTAGTACACTTGAAGGAAATAAGGACAAAACTCTATCTATAAAAATTGAAAGAAATGAAAATACAATAGTTAGAGAAGTAAAACCAATAAAAGATAAAAAAAGTAATCTATATAAAATAGGTTTGTGGGTAAGAGATTCAACTTCTGGAGTAGGAACCTTAACGTTTTATGATGAGAAAAGTAAAAAGTTTGCAGCTCTGGGTCACCCAATTACTGATGTTGATACGGGCACTATATTAAAAATAAATAAGGGAGAAATACTCGAATCATCAATAATTTCTGTGAGAAAAGGTGAGAAAGGCAATCCTGGAGAATTAAGAGGAATATTTATAAATGAAGATAATTTTCTTGGGAAAGTTTCTAAAAATACTATCTGTGGAATATACGGAGAGGGAGATAAGAATTTAGTAGGTAATCAATTTAATAAACCAATGCAAATTGCATTAAGACACGAAATTAAAGAGGGACCTGCAAAAATAATAACTACTATTGATGGTAATGAACCAAGGATGTATGATATAAGAATAGAAAAATTATTATCGCAAGAAAAACCGGGACCAAAAAGTATGGTTATTAAAATAACTGATCCGGAGCTTATTAAAAAAACTGGTGGGATTGTTCAAGGAATGAGTGGAAGTCCAATAATTCAAGATAACAGGTTAGTTGGAGCAGTAACTCATGTATTAATAAATAAACCTGATGTTGGATATGGCATTTATATAGAATGGATGTTAAAAGATGCAGATATTTTAGGAAAATAATCTAGTAATTGTATCTAAAAAATAGTAAAATAGAATATAGAATTATAAAAGATAGCATTAGCTATCTTTTATTTTAAAAAATGTATCCTTATTTTAGAAAAAATTCCTAATAAAGAAGGAATTATTAGTCTTTTGTCGAATTAGTTATTGTAAATATATGGAATAAAATTTAAAGGAGAGAGAAAATAATGGAAAACAATAAAATAAGTGTATTAATAGCAGATGATAACAAGGAATTTTGCAATATCCTTAACGACTATTTATTAAATCAAAGAGATATAGTAGTTACAGGGGTAGCTAAAGATGGTTTAGAAGCTTTAAGTTTAATTCAAGAAAAAAAGCCAGACCTTGTAGTTCTTGATATAATTATGCCACATCTTGATGGACTAGGAGTTCTTGAAAGAATGAATACAATGAAATTAGACCCTATGCCTAGGATAATTGTACTTTCTGCTGTTGGACAAGATAAAATAACTCAAAGAGCAATTACTTTAGGAGCAGACTACTATGTTGTAAAACCATTTGATATGGATGTTTTTACAAAAAGAATAAGACAAATGTTTAATAATACAATTTCAAGTGACCAAGTAAAGAAAACAGTTTCGATTGTTGATAATGATGAAATAAAGTTTAGAAGAAATGAGCCACTAGACTTAGAATCTGAAATAACTAGTATTATTCACGAAATTGGAGTACCAGCACATATAAAAGGATACATGTATTTAAGAGAAGCTATTAGTATGGTAGTAAACGATGTAGAGTTATTATCAGCAGTTACTAAAGAGTTATATCCTTCAATTGCAAAAAAATATAACACAACTGCAAGCAGAGTAGAAAGAGCAATAAGACATGCTATTGAAGTTGCATGGAGCAGAGGTCAAGTTGAAACAATAAACAAAATATTTGGTTATACAATACATAACGGAAAGGGAAAGCCAACTAATTCAGAGTTCATAGCTATGGTTGCTGATAAATTAAGATTAAAAAATAAAGTAAGTTAATTTCATTTTGCATATTTCTCCTTTTGCAAACATAAATATTAATGGTATTAAAGCAAGAGGAGGAATGAGATATGAAAAACATAAAATTACTCCAAGGGTTTACAGAACATCTTAATAGAAATTTATTTTTATACGCCATAACTTTGCTATTTATGTGTATTGGTATAGTTATTGGCGTATATTCTGTAAAATATATGGATGTTTCAGTTAAGACAGAATTGATAAAGTTTTTAATGAGTTGTTCTGATAATCTAAATTCTGAAAGTATTGATAAAAAATATATTTTATATAATGCTTTAAAAAATAATTTTTCTATTATGTTAATAATTTGGTTTTTAGGTCTTACACTTCTAGGTTCTCCTCTTATTTTAGTAGTTGATATTATTAAGGGGTATACTATAGGTTTTACCTCAAGCATTATAATTAGCGGATTTGGAACTAAAGGAGTGCTATTAAATTTATTAGCAATTTTTCCTCAAAACCTAATATATCTACCTTGTATAATAATTTCTTCTGTAGTGGCAATAGAATTTTCCCTATCCTTATTAAAAAATAAATCAATAAATAGGGAAAGCAATTTAATTCAAATTATATCTTATTCAAGTATCTATGCTTTCTTAGTTATTATAATGATTTTAGGAGTTATTATTGAAATTTATTTTACTCCAAATATGCTTAAGATATTAGTGTAAAGGGGTAGAATGATGGGTGACAAATCACAAAAATATAATGTTTTAATCTTATTGATTAAGTGTTATCTTATTATATTGACCCTTGGATTGATATTTCCTAAAATTATTGAAATTCTAATTAAAGAGCTGATTTACAAGTTTAATAATAAAAATAGTACCTTTGTTTTTAATTTTTTAAACTATAATGATATGATTTTAAACAGATATTTATACATACTGTATAAATTTTTCGATTTATAAAATTAATTAGTGGCACATCCAAAGCATAGAATGTACGGATGTGTTTTTTTATTTTTAAGATAATTATGTGATAATCTTATGTAAATTGGTAAAACTAAGATTACATTAACAGATAAGAAAGGAGATACATATGAAAATAAAAAGTAAAGCAATAGTATTCATTATTTTAAGCACAATGTTTTTTACACAGTTTCATAGCTTATCCGTAAAGGGAGAAGAATTAGGGCTAGATGTGGAGGCTAAATCTGGTTTATTAATGGAGCCTACTACAGGTAAGATAATTTTTGAAAAAAATATACATGAGAAGTTTGCTCCAGCATCCGTTACAAAAATTATGACTATGCTGCTTACTATGGAAGCAGTAGATTCAGGGAATATTAAAATGAATGATAAAGTAGTAGTAAGTGAGAATGCAAAGAAGATGGGTGGAAATGGAAGCAGTAGTATGCTTCTAGATACAGGTGAGGTAAGAACTGTTGAAGAACTTATAAAAGGGGTTGCTATAGCATCAGGAAATGATGCTGCGGTTGCTTTAGCAGAATACATTTCTGGCAGTGAAGATGCTTTCGTTAATTTAATGAATAAAAGAGCTCAAGAATTAGGTATGAAGGACACTACCTTTAAAAATTGCCATGGTTTATCAGCTGAAGGTCATTTAACGAGTGCTTATGATATTGCAATGATGTCTAAGGAATTACTTAAACATGATAAAATTCTAAAATATTCAGGAACTTATATGGAGACAATTTCTGAGGGAAGAAAACAGCCTATTGAACTTGTAAATCATAATAAATTAGTAAGATTTTATAAAGGTTGCGATGGTTTAAAAACAGGCTTTACCAATGAAGCTAAGTATTGCATTTCTGCTACAGCTACTAGAGATAATATTAGAATGCTAACAGTAATTATGGGTTCGCCAACCTATAAGGTAAGAAATAGAGATGCAAGTATGCTTATGAATTACGGATTTTCAAAATTTGAGGCTAAAAAAGCTATAGAAAAGAATAGTGATGTTGAAAAAATTAATTTAAATAAAAAAGGAACAAAATTTTATTTTGTAAAAGCAAAGGATGATTTAAATATCATACTTGAAAGAGGAAAAGAAAATAAAATTACTAAAAAATGTGTCTTAAATGAAAGTAAGAAGGAATTTAAAAAGAATGAAGTTATAGGATATTGTGAAATATACGTAAATGAAAAGCTTTATGGTAAAGTAGAAGTATATAGTGATAGAGACGTAAGAACTTACTCAATATTCTATAATATAAGAAATAATTTATGCAATTTATTCGATAATGCTATTTAATAAAAGGTCTACAGTATCCTTACTGTAGACTTTTTGCTTACAATACTATAATATTATAAATAATTCTACAAATTGGGAGTTAAATAATGAATTTAATTGAAAAATTTAAATTTGATGAACAAAATGCGATATATTCCATTGCAGGAGAATGTAAAAAGAAAAACATTAATGTTTTTTTAGTTGGTGGAGTAGTAAGGGATATTCTTCTTCATAGGAATTGTCATGATATAGACATTTGCATGGAGGGAGATCCAAAAGATATAATTACTTTATTAAAAGATATAAAAGAGTATATATACTATGATAAATTTCAGACTAGTACTATATTCTTTAATAATGGTGTTAAAATTGATTTAATTACATGTAGGAGAGAAATATATAATATTAATGGTTCATTACCTGAAATTACACCAACTACTATTAAGGAAGATCTATATAGAAGAGATTTTACTATTAATGCAATTGCCTATGATATATTAAGGGGAAAATTAATTGATCCATTTGATGGTATAAAGCACATAGAAAATAAGATTATAAAATCTGTTCATGGTGAAAGCTACTTAGAAGATCCAACAAGAATTTTCAGAGCCTTTAAATATGCTAATAGATATAACTTTCCAATTTATGATAAAGAAAGTATTAAGTATGCATTAAAGCATAAGGCATTAGATAGCATTAGCAATGATAGAATAATTAGAGAAATAACTTTATTATGCTTAGAGGAGTGTTGGATAAAGAACATTTTATCTTGTGAAAAATATGGTATCTTTAAACTTCAACATTCTAAATTATGTGCAGAAAACAGTATCTGTAATTTTGAAACCTTTAATGATAGGATTATTAACTTATTTGTAAGTATTATAGAAGAAAGTGATAGGGATCTTTTTATTTATAATTCAATTTTAAATAAAGAACAGAGGACTGCTTTTAAAAATTATTCTAAATTAATGGATATTGCTAAAAAGAAATTGGAAAAATCCATGGATAATTACGATTTATACATAGTTTTAAATAAATTAAGTATTAACGAGATTAAGCTGTTGAGCTATAATAGAAAATTGTTCTATAAGCTTTATAACTTTATAACAAAAATGCGCAATGCAGCTTTAAGTGTTAAAGGAGAACACATTTCTCAACTAGGAATATCCAACTTAAGACAGTATAGTAGCATACTCAATTACTTATTAAAATTAAAATTAAATACAGGAATAATTGATGAAAAGAATTATTTGACTAATAATTTAGGAGAGATTTTAAATGTCATTGAATATAAAGATAGATAATTTTGAAGGCCCCTTTGATTTATTATTACATCTTATTAAAAAAAATCAGATGGACATATATGATATAAAAATATACGATATTACAAATCAATATTTAAAAGTTTTAGAAAACATGAAGGAAATAGATTTAGAAGTAACTTCCGAATTTATACTCATTGCGGCTACTCTTCTAGAAATAAAATCTAAGATGCTTCTTCCAAAAGAAAGTAACGAAGAAGGTGAAGAAGAAGATCCAAGAGAAGAATTAATATCAAAGTTATTAGAATATAAAAAGTTTAAAATGGTTGCTAGCTACTTAAAGGAAAAGGAAGAAAATGTGGGAACAATGTTCTCTAAAAAGCCCGAAATAATAGAAGATAATAAACAAGAACATAAAGATATTTTAAAAGATGTAACAATAATACAGTTGTTTGATTTATACAATGAACTAATGAATAATTATATTAATAAACACAATAAAGATAATATCTTAAATAAGGAAATACCTTTAGATAAATTTACAGTTGAAGATAAGATAGATGAATTATCTTTAAGAGTAAAGAAGGAAAGTAATTTATACTTTTCTAAAATTATTAATGAATGTGAAAGTAAAATCGAGATGGTTGTAACTTTTTTAGCCTTACTAGAATTAATAAGATTGAGAACTATATCAGTCGTTCAGGATGGTATCTTCTCAGAAATATATATTGAAGGAGTAAGTTTAAATGAAGGAAAATAACATAAATCAAATAGAAATAGAAACAGCATCTAAAAAATCAAGATATTTTTCTATTATTGAAGCTCTACTATTTGTAAGCGGAGAAGCACTTAGCTTAAAAAATGTTGCTTCCATAATTGAATGTAGTGAAGAATATACTCTCAACTTGTTAAGAGAACTTAGAATCAAATATGAAGAAGAAGAAAGAGGCATAATATTAATAAACACTAAGGATGAATACATGCTAGCTACAAAGTCAGAAAATAGTGATTTTATACATAAATTATTGAAAACAAATAGTAGACAATCCTTGTCAAAAGCAGCATTAGAAACTTTAGCAATTATAGTGTATAGACAACCTATTACAAGAATTCAAGTTGATGAAATACGTGGTGTGAAAAGTGATAAAGCTTTTCAAACTTTACTTGAAAGAAATTTAATCAAAGAATCAGGTAGAAAAAAGGTTCCAGGTAGACCAATTATGTATGTTACAACAGAAGAATTTTTGAAAAATTTTGGCTTAGAAAATTTAGAAGCTATGCCTTCCTTAGAAGAATTTCTAGAAAGAGAAATAGAAGAAGAATAATACTACTCTTCCTCTACTTCTCTTTTTTCTTTTTTACAAGGGTTTTCTTTATCTTTACAGGAATCCTTTGTAAAAAGATTTAGTATACTTGGGATTTGATCAATGATTCTATCAAAAATATTTATGTTTTGTTGATCTACTGGTATAAGTCGAACATTACCTTCTGTTATCACTAAAAAGGCTATTGGCTTTACAGATACACCTGAGCTGGAGCCTCCACCAAAGGGGAATTTATTATCTTCCTCTCTACTTGACCTATTTGATAAAAATTCAGTTCCACCAGATGCAAATCCTAAAGTTACTTTTGAAATGGGTATTATTAGGGTACCATCGTGAGATTTAATTGGTTCGCCAACAATGGTATTTACATCTACCATTGCTTTAAGGTTTTCTAAAGTGCTTTTCATTAATCGTTCAATAGGATGAGAATCCATTTAAACAGCCTCCTTGGGATTTAAATTTTCTTTTGCACCTTTCCTAAAAGATATATAAATTAATGAAGTGATATAGATAATTTTAGCTAAATTTATATAAATTATACTGTTAACTGTAAATTCAAGAAAAAATTCATCATATTTTAATTTTATTACTGGTTTGTAAGAAATAATTCTAAAAATTTTATTGAAAAAATAGTACCCACTATTTATAAGTCCTTGCAGAATCCCATATGACATAGCGGTAGTATAGGCATCATCAAGTCCATACGTAATATTAAAATCTATTTTAATAGCAGACTTATACAAAAAATAACCTGATTTATTATATATATTTTGAAGAATATTAATGTATACAACCTTAGGATAAAAAGTACGTTCTTTAGATTCTTCTATTAGTTCTTTTACACTCCTTCTAGGATATATCTTGAAATTGTATACAAAAACCGATAATTTATTATCTCTAAAGAAAAACTTAAGATATAAGGGAAGGGGAACAAAAAACAAGAGCAATAAAATAACTATATATACGATTATCACGAAATTCCCTCCAAAATATTTATAATATACTATTATTAACATAAATCGAAACTTTTATAATTATATATGAAATTTTCTAAATAATAGATAATTATTAATCGGAAAAGATTTCTTGAGTATTAATTATTATTTTGAAAAAAATATAT
>Ga0209639_1000680_pt1 | contig 43313 bp, 35 predicted proteins | sample EPASupsiteHSE605_FD_187268 | JGI IMG/M metagenome (GOLD analysis project Ga0209639, IMG submission 187268) | Bioremediated contaminated groundwater from EPA Superfund site, New Mexico - Sample HSE6-05 (SPAdes) (version 2) | ecosystem: Environmental > Aquatic > Deep subsurface > Groundwater >... | reverse complement strand
GCTATTGGCACTGGCAAAACTGCAACTGCAGAGCAGGCAAATGAAGTTAACAAGTTCATTCGTGACCTTATTGCAGAGCTTTACAGCAAAGAAGCTGCAGACAAGTTTGTTGTTCAGTACGGCGGTTCTATGAACGCTAAAAATGCTGAAGAGCTTCTTGCTCAGCCAGATGTTGACGGTGGACTTATTGGCGGTGCATCACTTAAGAGTGCTGACTTCTCCGTTATTGTAAAAGCTGCTTCAAAGTAAGATCCAAGGAGATAAATTTAATGATAAAACCTCTTGTACTTTGCATAATGGATGGCTTTGCCATTTCAAATGACGAATATGGCAATGCTATAAAAGCTGCAAACACACCATATCTTAACAAGCTTTTCGCAACTTGTCCCCACACCACAATCGGTGCTTCTGGTCTCAATGTTGGTTTGCCTGATGGGCAAATGGGCAACAGTGAGGTTGGCCACACAAATATTGGTGCAGGCCGTGTTGTATATCAAGAGCTTACAAGAATTTCAAAGTCTATTAATGACGGTGACTTTTTTGAAAATGAGGCATTTCTTGCCGCTATTGAGAACTGTAAAAAGAACGGCAGTGCACTTCATTTGATGGGACTTTTGTCTGACGGTGGAGTCCACAGCCACAATTCTCATCTTTATGCTCTTCTTAAAATGGCAAAAACGAACGGTCTTAATGATGTTTTTGTTCATTGTTTTATGGATGGACGTGATGTTCCTCCAACATCAGGCAAAGACTTTGTTACTGAGCTTCAAAGCATGATGAATGAAATTGGAGTTGGCAAAATATCTACTGTTATCGGCAGATATTACGCTATGGACAGAGACAACCGTTTTGAGCGTGTTGAAAAGGCTTATGATGCTATGGTTAACGGCAATGGAGTTTATAATGAAGATGCTGTTGCTGCTATTGAAAGCTCATACACCCAGATTGATGCTGACGGTAAAAACATGACTGACGAATTCATCATGCCTACTGTTTGCTGTAAAAACGGTAACATAAAAGAAAATGATAGCGTTATATTCTTTAACTTCCGCCCTGACAGAGCCAGAGAAATTGCAAGGACTATTGTTGATGAGGATTTTAACGGATTTGCACGTAAATTCTTTAATGTATTTTTCGTATGCATGACTCAGTATGATGCAACAATGCCAAATGTAACTGTTGCGTTTAAACCTCAGTCACTTAACAATACTTTGGGCGAGTATCTTTCATCTCTTGGCAAAAAGCAATTGCGTATTGCAGAGACTGAAAAATATGCCCATGTAACCTTCTTCTTTAATGGTGGAGTTGAAAGCGTTAACGAAGGTGAAGACAGAATTCTTGTTGCTTCTCCTAAGGTTTCCACTTATGATCTTCAGCCTGAAATGAGTGCTTATAAGGTTACTGACAAAGTTGTTGACGCTATTAAAAGCAACAAGTACGATGTTATTATACTCAACTTTGCAAACTGTGATATGGTTGGACACACAGGTGTGTTCAGTGCTGCACAGAAAGCTGTTGAGGCTGTTGACGTTTGTGTCGGCAGAACTGTTGATGCAACTCTTTCAATGGGCGGTGCCATTCTACTCACAGCAGACCATGGCAATGCAGACAAAATGTATGAGCCTAATGGTTCTCCGTTTACAGCTCACACAACCGCTCCTGTTCCATTGCTTGTTGCGGGACTTGATTGCAAGCTTAAAGACGATGGTCGACTTTGTGACCTCGCTCCAACAATGCTCAAAATTTTGGATCTTCCAATTCCACAGGAAATGACAGGCAAAGCCTTAATCTAAAAGCTATAATATGCAATAAAATAAGACACGGTTTTTAAGCCGTGTCTTTTCTTATTGATAATAATAAAAAATTAAATTTAACTTTCATAATACTATTAGTCGGATCATCTGGGCCTCTATTAAATCCATATGCCGCACGTGCCTCTTTAAGACTTTTTATAACCTTCTCGCCCTTGTCAGCAAGCACTGGTACATCCTGTATATACCCTAACTCCCATTTATGTGTAGACTCATCAATCCAATTATCTCTTAGATTTACCTCAAGCGGAATATCATTCCAAAATAGAATGAACTAGATTTCATCCATATCTCCTGGGCTATAACCTATCAATACTAAAAAAACATTTTCTTCACGGTTTATTGTTCATACATATAGTTCAACACTAATTACTGTAGCTACTGTTTTCTGTATTCTTCTTTCTGCAACAAATTTCATATCTTCTTTTGTCATAAATTCATTTACGAATGGCAACTCATTCCTCCTGTCTTAAAAATTTTCTTATTTAAAATTAGTTGTATATCAAATATATTTTATAAATCTTCATATTATTTTTAACTTTAATAATTTATTAATAAATTAATGCCTGTACATCTTGTACAGGCATTTTTAAATACACTATATATCGCTGTAAAGTTAGGTAGCTTTACTAAAATCGTTTTGTAACTGTTAAAATTGTTAAATACACTGTCGCAGCAATCAACGTGAAGTTATATTTACTTCTAATAAGCACCAAAAATCCGAGTAAATAAAGCAAAAACAACGTTACAACTGAAAACACAGTGAGCACTCTGCTTGCCGTTTTTTCTTGAAATTTCATACACATTATGTAATAAATTGCCCTTCCACCGTCTAATTCAAACACAGGCAATAGATTAAATATAGCAAGGGATAAATTTATTGCCGTTGCCCTGCTTGCCCACTCAACTTTAGGAGTAGCTACTGTGAGCACTGCAAGAAAAATATTTATAAGAGGACCCGCAAGTGCAGCCACTGCCTCTTGCCCTAAAGAAAGCTTTGTATCCTGCCCTCTTGATATTCTCATCCCTAACGCATTGAAATCCACTTTTTTTGGCGTTTGTCCAAAATATAAAAAACATGATAAATGTGCAAACTCGTGCATCACCGCAGCCATAAGTGCAAAAACGGCGGTGTAGCTTTTGTCTAAAATCATCAAAAGCATAACCACCGCCGAAAACAAAAAACCAATATGTACATCTGTTCCAAAGAATTTAAATCTCATATTACCCCATCAAGTGCCAAAAGCGGATTATATTTTATACCGTTTATTCTAATTTCAAAATGCAAATGAGGGCCCGTGGAGTATCCCGTACTTCCCACTTTTGCTATTGTTTCACCAGCTCTTATGTTTTCTCCGCCCACAACCATCAATTCAGAACAGTGGCAATAAAAAGTGGTAAAACCTCCGCTGTGCTCCAAAATAACAAAGTTTCCTGCTTTTTCATCTTTGCCTGTTTTCTTTACAGTTCCACTGTACGCTGCAGCAATTCTGGAGCCTTCATCTGCGGCAATATCAAGCCCCGCATGAAAACTATACGCTCCTGATATTGGGTCATTTCTAAATCCAAAAGGCGAACTTATCGTTCCCGTTGGCAATGGATTGGTTATTTTAGCTGTTATTGTATATGGTGCAAAGCTTGTGTTTTGCGGTGCTTTTCCGTTTACTAATTGTTCGCCCACACCGCCTTTGCCTAGCACCATGCTTTTTTGCGGAATTGTGTTTGTTGTGGTTTTCTTACTTTCGCCTTTCCACTTATCAGGCGGAGCCATAACAAACTCAACGGCATTCTCAAATGCATTTTTGACCCCACTAACTCCCATATCGTATGACATTATTGCTACTAAATCATTCTTGAATTTGTCGTAGCTTTCTCCACCAATATGTGAAAATACAAACATCCCTGCGAACAACAAAACACATAACACTGTTTGTACAGTTGCCATATAAACCATATAATCTCTAGGTTGTTTTCCTGTTTCTTCTCTTATTTTTCTTTGGGGAAGTTCCTGCCAGTTTTCTGTTTCTCTTGTTCGCCTCTGTGGTATTTCCTGCCTATTTTCCATAATATCACCCTTTTAATGTATATTACGGATATGCTGTTTTAATGCAAACAATTCGATTCAAACATAATAAACTATTTTTACTAATGATTTAGTCCATTGGATTCATATATGCATATATTGTGCTAATGTGGTCTTGTAAATGTTTGAAAACATGGTAAATGGACACAATGACAAAACACTTGAAGCGTTCAAATCATTTGTATCAAATATATTCGGAACAATCCCAATAGCTGAAGCATTGTTTTCAAAAGACGTCGGACTTGGCTCCGGCTGTGCAAAATGCAAATAGATTGATACAACGCCAAGCAAGCGTTAAATAAGCTCGACATAGGGTTTACATTGACCATGTAACAGACTTCGCTCAAATCGCCTCATACGGCGTCACGGCAACACCTGCACTTGTTGCAAAGGGCAAAACAATATGTTTTGGCAGGGTTTTGAAACCGAAAGAAACAATTAAGTTGCTACAAAAATAACTGTGAAATATAAAAGAGCATCTTGGATGCTCTTTTATATTATTTTGCCATAAACACAACTCCGATAACATTTGGTCCAGCATGACTAGATGTGGTTGACCCCGTATTTGTCACAAAAATCTCATTAAAAATTCTTTTACTCTTAATAAACTTAAATACACTGTCTGATATTTCCTGTGGCACACCTGAATGGGTTATAAATACTCTATCTTTTTTTATGTCATGATATACATCTAAGGTGTCTCTTGAATATTGTAAAATTACCTTTTCCCAATGGCCTCTATATTTTTTATCAATGCCCATAACTCCGTCATGAACAGCAATGCTGGGCTTTATCATTAACAGATTTGCACCAAATGCCGTAGCTGCGGAACAACGTCCTCCTGCTTTTAAAAATTTTAAGTCCTCAAGTATAAAACTCGTTCTGACTTGATCTATCAAAGCACGTACCTCGTTTGCTATTTGCTCTGCAATCATTCCGTTTTGCGCCCTTTGCGCTGCCTCTAGCACAAGCAATCCCATGCCAGTTGACATGTTTTTTGAATCCACTATATACAAGTGGTCACCAATCTCATTTTGTGCCATCAAGGCATTTTGGTGTGCACCAGAAAGCTTTGAGCCAATTGATATATGCACCACATCATAGCCATTGTCTATCCATTGTTTGAAAAAATCAATGTATTCACCAACACTCATTATCGCCGTTTTTGGTAAATCACCTGTTTTTTTGAAAATTTCAAAAATTTTTGTTGGTGTTATTTCCACATCGCCCACATAACCTTTTTTATTAATGGTAATATAAAAAGGTATAAGTTGTATATTGTATTCTTTTATAAGCTCTGAGCTTAAATCACAGGCTCTGTCAGACATCACCACTACTTTTCTTTGCATTTCTTATCCCCCGAAAAATGGATTTTTTATTTTCAATCATATATTGCGAAAATTTAGGTTGTGTTATTCACAAAAATAAACAAATAATAAATGCAGAAGAATTGTTGACAAGTTAAAAAATTTATGGTAATATATTTTTCGCTTGATACGGAGAGATACCGAAGTGGTTATAACGGAACGGTCTTGAAAACCGTCGTACCGAAAGGTACCGTGGGTTCGAATCCCACTCTCTCCGCCATTTTGATTTTAAGGGCGAATAAAGCCCTTTATTTATACAATAAAATAACTAAATTTGTTACCATGGAGAAGTACTCAAGTTGGTGACGAGGCGCCCCTGCTAAGGGCGTAGGTCGGGTAACCGGCGCGAGAGTTCGAGTCTCTCCTTCTCCGCCAAAAGATGCTGTAAATTCTTTATCCATAAGAATTTACAGCATCTTTTTAATTTATCATTAATAAATTAATATTTCATTTGGATAGTTTTTGTTTATAAAATTAACTTCTATTTAAAATATTTGTAAAAATATATAAATAAACAAGAAAACAAAAATTTCACAAAATAAAAGATCGGCAAGAATTGCATCGACTGCAAAACTTGTCCGATCTTTTTATCGTTTTTAAGAGAAGAGTAACCCACCTGCTAATCTGGTTGGTTTTTAATTATTTAATTTGCAGGTTTTTTGAAAGTGTAATAAAAATTAGTTAGATAATATCCTATTAATCCTTATGTAAATAATCAACATGCAGAAGCTCATGTACTTTATTTTTCAAGACACCTTGATAGAGAGACATCGTTAATGGGTTTTCTTCGGCATGCTTGATATTACATAGTTTATCAGCTGCATATAATCCGTCTCCACGCTTTTTCCTCGTTTCAAAATGAGCAAATGGTTGACCAGCTCCACTAATACATCCACCTGGACATGCCATAACCTCTACTAAATCATAATGTTCCCCATTTTTTATTTTTTCTATTAAATCAGACGCATTTTTAAGTCCGCTAACAATAGCTATTTTTAACTCTCTATTACCATATTGAGTTGTCGCTTCCTTTACGCCATCCATACCACGAACTCCCGTATAAGCAATTGTAGCAAGTGTTGCTTTAGATTTATCTGACGAAACACGACGAAGCACAGCTTCTGCAACACCACCAGAAACGCCAAAAATAACACCTGCACCGGTAGAAACTCCAAGTGGCATATCAACTGCTTCAGACTCAATTTCAGATAAAATAATTCCAGATTCCTTAATCATATGAATTAACTCCTGTGTAGTAATTACAGCGTCCACAGGATTTTTGCCATCTAAAAGAAATTCTTCACGCTTAGATTCAAATTTTTTTGCAGTACATGGCATTACAGCAACATGAAAATGCTTTTGAGAAGAATTTTTGTTTTGCTCATGAATAATAGAACCCATCATTTCCATTGGAGAACGACATGTTGAAACATTAGGCAAAATTTCAGGATATGCTTTTTCACAATATTGTACCCATGCAGGACAGCAAGAAGTAAACAAAGGCAAAGAGCCTTCTTTTCCTCTCAAACGATTAATAAATTCATTGGATTCTTCAAGCACCGTCAAATCAGCACCTGTTGAGCTATCATAAACCTCATCGAACCCCATCATGTGTAATACTGCAACTATTTTGCCCATTGCATTTTCTCCATCTACCATATCCAAATCTTTTCCAAGTGCAACACGAACAGCAGGAGCAACCTGAACTGTAACTTTTGTATTTGCATCATCAAGTGCTTTCCAAACAATATTTGTATCATTTTTAACAACAATTGCTCCTGTAGGGCATGCAGTAGCACATCGACCACATCCAACACACGAAGATTCTGAAAGTGGAATATCAAACGCAGTACTGATTTTCATTTTAGAGCCACGATGAGCAAAATCAATTGCGCCTACATTTTGTATCTCATTACATACTCTCACACAGTCACCGCAAAGAATGCACTTATGTGCATCTCTTGTAATACATACAGAAGAATCATCAACTTTAGGCTTTTTCGCTGTATTAGGATAGCGAACGCCCTTAATATTAAAGCAAATAGCTAAATCCTGCAACTTACACTTACCGTTATTTTCACAGGTTGTGCAATCACCACAGTGATTTGCAAGAAGCAATTCTAATATATTTTTACGGTATTTTCTAAGCCTTTGTGTATTTGTTTTAATTTCCATGCCAGCTTTTGGAATAGTGGAACAAGATGCATCCAAACCGCCCCACTTATTTTCCACCATACATAGTCGGCAAGCACCATAAATAGACAACTCTGAATGATAGCATAAAGTAGGCATCTTAATTCCAACCTTGCGAATAAGTTCAAGCAAATTCTTTTCGCCGTTGATTTGTACAGGCATGCCATCAATTATCATAAACTCTTTCTTTCCCATATCACTTAGTCCTCCTTAATCGCATGGAACGGACAAGTTGAAACACAAGCTCCGCATTTGATGCATTTTTTTTGGTCAATTATAAATGGTTCCTTGATTTTTCCGCTTATTGCAGTAACAGGACAAGCCTTGGCACATTTTGAACATCCTTTGCAAAGCGCTTCATCTATAACAATTTTTTTCAGTTTCTGACAAGCACCAGCAGGACAGCGTTTTTCATAAATATGTGCTTCATATTCATCACGAAAGCTATTAATTGTACTTACAACAGGCAATGCCGCTGTTTTTCCAAGACCGCAAAGTGCAGTAGCTGAGATTGTATCGGCAAGTTCAAGCAACAAATCAATATCTCCATCCTCACCCTGACCATTAACAATTCTTTCAAGAATTGCTAACATTCTCTTGGTTCCTTCTCGACACGGCACACATTTTCCACACGATTCATTCTGGGTGAAGTTCATAAAGAAGCGAGCAACCTCAACCATGCAGGTTTTATCGTCCAAAACAACCAAACCGCCAGACCCAATCATAGCACCTGCTTTTTTTAGAGAATCAAAATCAAGAGGCAGGTCCAAATGCTCTTTTGTTAAACAGCCACCAGAAGGGCCTCCTATCTGCACAGCCTTGAATTCACCGTCGTCACGCATACCTCCGCCAATATCAAATATAACCTCTCTAAGAGTAGTACCCATAGGAACTTCAATTAGTCCTGTATTTACAATGTTACCCGTTAGTGCAAATGCTTTAGTACCTGGACTATTTTCAGGTCCGATGTTTTTGTACCATTCAGCTCCATTATTTATAATCAAAGGAACATTGGCATAAGTTTCAACATTGTTTAAAACAGTAGGCTTGTCAAACAATCCATGTTCTACAGTTCGTGGAGGTTTAACACGAGGCATTCCACGTTTACCTTCAATAGATGCAGTAAGGGCTGAACCTTCGCCACATACAAAAGCTCCTGCACCACGGTTTATATGTAAATGAAAGCTAAAATCCGTTCCAAGAATATTATCTCCAAGAATGCCCGCATCGGTTGCCTGAGCAATTGCCGTTTTTAAGCGACTAACCGCCATAGGATATTCTGCTCGCACATAAATATATCCTTCTGATGCTCCACATGAAAGTCCTGCAATCATCATGCCTTCTAGCATTCTGTGAGGATCACCTTCCATGATGCTTCTATCCATAAATGCTCCAGGATCACCTTCATCGCCATTACATACCACATATTTTTCTAATTCGTTTTGTTGTCTTACTTGAGCCCATTTTCTGCCTGTAGCAAATCCTCCGCCACCTCTTCCACGAAGATTGGACTCTGTTATTTCATCTATAATTTCGTCACCTGTCATTTCAAACAAGGCCTTTTCAAGTGCTGAATAACCACCAACTGCTAAATATTCTTTAATTGAAGTCGCATCAATTTGACCACAATGTTCTAACACCAAGCGAGTTTGCTTTTTATAAAATGGAATATCATCTTGTTTTTTACAAAATCCCCCACTCTTCTGATAAGCAAGTCTTTCAATATGATCTCCATTTAAAATAGTTTTTTCAATTATTTCCTCACAATCCTCTTCCTTAACCTTGACATAAAGCCAACCCTGAGGTTCTATTCGAATAAGAGGACCCATCTCACAAAATCCATGACAACCGCTCTTTTTAATTCCGACTGAATCGTCATGCGGATCTTTTTCTAGTTCAACTGAACAAGCAATATTTCTTTCCTGCATAAGAGATTTCAATCTGTCATAAATAACAAGAGATCCGCTGGACACACAACCGGTTCCAGCACAAACAAGTATTTTTTTTGTTTCTTTTTCAAGAGAATCTATATAAGCTCTACGTGCATTTTGTAAATCTTTTCTATTGTGTAGCATCAAAGTTCCTCCTTTAATTGATTAATCAATTCAGATGCCTTATCTGGCGTCATCGATGGATAAACCTTATCATTCACTGTCAATACTGGTGCAAGACCACACGCACCAAGACACGATACCGTTTCAACAGTAAAACCAAGATCGTCCGTTGTCACTTTTTCAGCCGAAAGCCCCAGATCACTGCGTAATCTTTCCAAAATAGGTATGCTTTTTCTTACATGACAGGCTGTACCGTCACAAACCTTTATAACAAACTTCCCCTTAGGTTCCAGCGAAAAGTTTTCATAAAAGGTTGCTACGCTGTAAATCCTTGCTTCACTTACGCCAAGTCGAGTTGCCATATGAGAAAATATCTCTCTTGGGAGATATCTATAATATTCCTGAACACCCTGTAAAATAGCAATAATCGAACTAGGTGTTGCACCCAATTCATCAATAATCTCATCAACGACTGTAAAATCAAAATTCTCTTTCATATATGTACTAACCTCCTTAAAATTTGCTAACTTTAATACATTGCCCATTTTATTTAAACAATCATAAAAATCTTCAACCAGAAGAATTTTAATAATAAATATAGTTGGTAGTTTAGGTTATTGCCACTACTTTTTAACTTTGCTTTTTATTTGCCTTTTCCATAAATTTAGAATTATCTATTATAAATCTTTCGTGAGTACCGCTGCCGATTATATCGAATTCATCATATACAGTTGCATTAAATGTAAGTTTTCTATTGTCTATAGCAACCAACTCACACTTACAATTAACTGAAACGCCAATAGGTGTTGCGGCTGTATGATTTACTTGAATCATAGTTCCAACAGTACCTTTACCCTCTTCAAGAAATGGTTTAACAATATTTGATGCGGTTTTTTCTATAAGTGCAATCATCGAAGGCGTTGCAAAAACATCCAGATCACCACTTTCCATTGTTTTTGCTGTATTATCTTTATTAACCATACAGCTCCCGCTTCCTTTTATTCCAATATGAATATCATCATTCATAAAAATTAAAGCCTCCTAATAATTTTTCAAAAATATTCTAACAGACTAATATAGAATTCATTTTAAACAACTTATTCAAACATCTTTTCCGAAAGGTGGTTTGAAAGCTTTGCAAAAGAGATTCCCAAGTTTTCATTTTGTACCAATACATATTCAGGGACATTCAAGTGAATTGGTGCAAAATTCCAGATGGCTCTTATACCGCTTTCTATCATCAAATCACAAACATCCTGTGCTGCATAATCAGGAACTGAAATAATACCAAGATAAATTTTCATTCTTTCACACAGATTTTTTAATTTATGTACATCTAATATATTTTTTCCATTAACGGTTGTTCCTATTACATTAGTGTCTACATCGAATCCCGCAACTATATCAAGTCCATATTTTTCAAAACCCTCATAGGAAAGAAGTGCGTGCCCAAGATTTCCTGTTCCAACAATTACAGCATTGTTTACATTGTCGTAGCCAAGCGCATGTTCAATATCTTTGATCAGCTCTTGTGTATTATATCCAATTTTCGGTTTTCCTCCGTTGCTAATAGAAGCTAAATCTTTTCTAACAAGAACATCATTAAGTCCTATAGCTTTTGCAATTATTGTTGCTGAAATATTAGATGTTGAGTTTTGAGGTAAGGATTTTAAATAGTTCAAATAATCTGGTAAACGCTGCAAAGTTCCAATAGTCATATGTTTGTCCATTTTTAAACTCCTTTAATATTAAGAATAATTAAATTACAAATTGGCACAATCCTTTCAGACTGAAAAATTGAAAAATATGAAATCTCTATATCGATATCTTTATATCGATATAATAATACCGATATATGTTTTTGTCAAGATATCATTTATAATGTCATATGAAAAGCTAGAACGCCAAGTGTAATTGAAGAAATTACACTTGGCGTTCTAGCTTTTAAATATTAATATTTGTTGGTAAAACTTTATTACAACAAAACCATATATAACGTAAAGTAAATGTTAACCATTTTGCTGTGCAATCTTTTCGGCAAATTCATTCAGATATACCCAACGCTCAGTTTTGATTTCTAAATCAGCATCAAGTTTTTCTTTTTTATTTAGAAGTTCTTGCAAGAGAGAATAGTCGCTGGTAGCATCTTTTATTTCAGATTCGCAGGATGCAATTTGCATCTCCAATTCGGCGATATCTGCATCAATGGTGTCAAATTCTCGTTGCTCATTAAAGGAAAACTTCAACTTTTTCGGTTTTGGTGATACTTCTCTTTTTAGTTTTGATTCCTTCTTCACCATAGGCTCTTTTGTAAACTTACGCTTATCGCAGTACTCTGTGTAATTGCCACTGTAACAAAGAATTTCTCCACCATTGCACACTTCAAAAATGGAGCTAGCCATCTTGTCCAAAAAATAGCGGTCATGTGACACGGCAATAACAGCACCTGGAAATGATTCAAGATAATCTTCTAAAATAGTAAGCGTTTCAATATCCAAATCGTTTGTAGGCTCATCAAGAAGCAGCATATTGGGAGCTTGCATTAGAATGCTTAAAAGAAATAAGCGTCTACGCTCACCACCGCTAAGCCGTCCGATAGTGGTATATTGAAGGTCGGGTGTAAATAAAAACCGTTCCAACATCTGCGACGCAGAAAATGTACCTTCCAGCGTTTTTATCTCACTTGCTACTTCGTTGATATAATTATAAACTCTTTGGTTGAGGTCTAGTTCACGGCTCTCTTGGGAGAAGTAGCCAATATTGACAGTGGCACCCATATCTACTGACCCTTTGTCCGGCATCAGTCGTCCTGAGATAATGTTTAGCAGTGTAGACTTTCCAACACCGTTACTTCCAACAATGCCAATACGGTCATTTCTAAGTATGTTGTATGAAAAGTCTTTAACAACAGTACGTTCATCAAAAGCTTTAGAAATATTGGAAATCTCAATAGTTTTTCGTCCGAGACGACTGGAGATAGTTGCCATCTGCATGCTATCATCAGCCTCTGGAGAGGACTGCTCTTTAAGTTCCTCATACCTTGCAATTCGCTCACGGCTCTTTGTTCCTCGTGCACGAACGCCACGTGTAATCCATTGGTATTCTTTACGTAAAATAGCCTGACGCTTTCTCTCACTGGCTTCTGCCATATCTGCACGTTGCGCTTTAAGTTCCAAATATTTTGAATAATTCGCTTCATAGGAATAGAGTGAACTGCGGGACAACTCAACAATATGATTAGCAACTCGTTCCAAAAAATAACGGTCATGGGTAACCATGATTATTCCACCGTTAAAATGGATTAGGTATTGTTCAAGCCACAACACCATGTCGCTATCAAGATGGTTTGTAGGCTCATCAAGGATAAGCACGTCAGCAGGATGAATAAGTGCAGTTGCAAGAGCCACACGCTTGCGTTGTCCACCCGACAATGTGCCTATTTTTTGCTCAAAATCTGTAATGCCAAGTCTCGTGAGCATGGCTTTGGCTTCATACTCGGCAAGTTCACGAAATTCACAAGGATATCCCGCAAACACTTGCGTGAGCACGGTAAAATCATCGTTCATTATGGGGTTTTGGGGCAAATAAGATATTTGTATATTTGAGTTTGCCGTAATAGCACCTTCGTCTGGGACTTCCGCACTAGCAAGAATTTTAAGCAAGGTGGTTTTACCCGTACCATTGATGCCAATGAGTCCGATCTTATCACCCTCGTTTAAATACAACGAAATATCATTTAGAAGTTGCTTCGTTGCATAATTTTTTGAAATATGTTCCGCAGATAACAGCATAGGTTTCTCCTTATAATAGGCAAATTCAATTTATATTGTCACAATGATCCAATTTTTTAGGTCTATGATATCTACAATTCATTTCAGTTTATTAATATCAAGGTCGTGTTTATCATACCAATTTCAAGCAATAGAGTCAAAGTATTCTTTCATTGATTTTTATTTTCTCCTTAATCTCATTTGACGAGACCAGCGGCATATGCCGCCGCTCCTACCATGCATCCCAATAACTTTCTAATTTTTCGGATGTCTATCCCCTGTTTAAATACAAACCAGTAAGCGTAGAAAATTAAATGAATTTGTGCTATAATCATGCGTGTATTTAGCAAAAGGAGACAACAAAATGGTATTAATAATTGCCGAAAAGCCAAGTTTAGCCAGAAATATTGTTTCTGGTATCGGAGAAATGAAAAAAATCGGAAACTATTATGAAGGCAATGGATATATTGTCACTTGGGCTTTCGGTCATTTGTTTTCTCTTTGTGATATTGAAGATTATACCGGACCAAGTTCTACAGGAAGATGGTCGATGGAAAATATTCCGTGTTTCCCTCAAAAGTTTAAATTTCAGCTACGCAAGGATGCAACTAAGCAAGTAGATTCAGGTGTTAAAAAGCAATTTGATGTTATAACTGCTCTTTGTAATCGTGAAGATGTTGACACTATTGTTAATGCAGGAGACTCCGATCGTGAAGGTGAAATCATCATTCGATTATGTGTAATGAACGCTTTAAAAAGTGAAAAGAAATTATCTCGGCTTTGGCTACCAGATCAGACTCCACAAACTGTATCAAAAGCACTAGCCGAAATGAAAGACGAAGCAGAATATGACAATCTCGCCAACGAGGGTTTTGCCAGAACTTATATTGACTGGCTGTATGGCGTAAACCTTACACGTTATGCTACTCTAAAAACAGGTGTGTTGTTACGTGTGGGTCGAGTTATTGTTCCAATTGTAAAAGCAATCTATGACCGAGATATGGCAATCAAAAATTTTGTTCCAGACATATATTATGCAATTGTCAGTAAAGAGCAGACAAACGGTGAGGATATCGAGCTCACAAGTAAACATAAATTTGAAAAAAACTATAAACATAAAGCAGAAGAACTATGTGCCAAATATAATGCCGAAAAGGCAATTGTAACAGATAAGAAAACGAAAAAAGACACCTTAAATCCGGGCAAATTATATTCACTTTCAAAACTGCAGAATGTGCTTGGTAAAAAATATAAAATGTCAATGGATAACAGCCTAAAGTTGGTGCAAGGGCTTTACGAAAAGGGCTATCTTACATACCCACGTACTAATTCTGAATATCTTGCTACGGCTGAAAAAGACAAAGTGAAACAAATTATATCAACTCTTCACAGTATTGGTTATCCAGTTGAATTCAAGGACAAGAAAACCATATTTGATGATAGCAAAATTGAATCGCATTCTGCCTTAACACCAACCTACAAAATTCCTAAAAAAGAAAATCTAACAGATGATGAAATGAAGGTTTATCAAACAGTTGTTCGTCGCTTTGTTGCAGTATTTTGCTCTAAAGAATGTATTGCACAAAAAACAGAAATAAAAATTTCTATAGGAAACTTAGAAGATTTTACGCTTAAAGGAACGGTGATTGTTGAGCCAGGCTGGACAAAATATGATGATTACACAGCAAAGGATAAGATATTACCTGCAATCGAAATAGGCGATGAGGTTACAATTAACTTTGAGCCAAAAGAAAAAGAAACAAATCCTCCTAAGCATTACACGATTGAAACGCTTAACAATTATCTTAAAAATCCATTTAAAGAAGATAAAGCCGCTGTATCTGAAAATGAGAACGAAGACGATACTGAGGATTACAAGGCAATCTTTGAAGGCTTGGAGCTTGGTACTGAAGCAACAAGAACAGGAATTATTGACAACGCACAAAAGAGTAAATATATTGAATTAAAAAAAGATGTTTATTATATTCTGCCTGGTGGTGAATACTTGATTGAAGCTCTTATTCAAATGGGGATTTCAATGGACAAGTATAAGACAAGCACTTTAGGTCAAGCTCTTAAAAAAGTTTTTCGCAGCGAAATAACAGTGGATGAAAGCATTGACCTTGCTAAAAAAGAAATATTTGAAATATTCGAGGAAAAACAACAGATTCCAGAAACAGATACATATAACGGATTTTACGGAGATAAAGTTGGCGCTTGTCCCCTTTGTAATGGAAAAGTCGTAAAAGGCAAATATGGTTACGGTTGCATGAATTACAAAGAAGGATGCAAATTCCGTATAAACGGTGTTATTTGCAAAAGAGTAATTTCTCTTGCTAATGCAAAAATGATCCTTGAAGCAGGAAAATCGGCAAAAATACAAGGCTTTACTTCCAAATCTGGTAAGCCATTTGATGCGGTACTTAAATTGGAAGATGGAAAAGTTGTTTTTGACTTTTCTTAATAAATATAAACAATTAATATTCTATATAAAGCAAAAGAACACCATTTATTGATGTTCTTTTGCTTTATTCTAATTTATCTGTAAGCCCCTTTATTTATGAGGGAGTTACAGCTCTTTAATTAATTATCCTCTTTCTTTATAACTCCAGTAAAAGTTTATTAATCTTTTCACTAACAATTTCTCTTTCTTTATAAACCCAATTTGGATCAAAATCAATATTAAAATTCTTTGAAAAAGAGTAATACAAATTAATCTTTTGATAATATCTTTCCAAGTCAGAAAGCATTTCGCCTGACAATTCTGGCTTTGAAATATTCCCAGTATCTTTTTTAAAATACTCCTCAACAAAATTTATAAAGCATTGCAACAACTCAGTGTCATTAACATCAAAAGGTAATTTCATAAGCTTATATTCTGTAGCTTCAGGCAATTTATAATATTTTATATTTTCTAAAATAAGCAAATAATCTCGCACGTCCATTTTTCTGTAATACTGTAATTTCTCATTTTGTGTGCTCCAAAGTGCTAACTTTTCTTTTAAGGGTAGTCCAACAATTTGAATTATTGCTTCGCTAGGACCTATAACCGCTTGGTTTAATTGTTCGTCCTTTGTTTCTAAATACTCTTTTAAAAAAAGTTGATCATAACTATTTACGCCTACATAACCAACATCATATATACCTTTTCTTCCTGCTCTGCCACCAATTTGTTTAACTTCTTGAGATGTTAAATACCTAAGTTCTTCACCATCAAACTTTTTCAAATTCATAAATATTATTCTTCTAATTGGGAGATTAACCCCCATACCTATAGCATCCGTTGTAACTAAAATTGTATTTGTTCCACTTATAAAAGCTTGATATTGCATTTTTCTTACTTCGGGTGGCAAATCTCCATATATAACACTATTTTTTATTCCTATGTCTGAAAAATATTTTGAAATCTCTAAAACGCGTTTTTTTGAAAAAGCAACGAGGGCATCACCCTTCATTGCATCTTTTACTGTAAAAGGTTCTGAATAAACTTCTAGCGGTGTCTGTCTTTTATATTCTATAATATCAAAATAATCTCCACAATCTTCTAAGATTTTTACAATAAGTTCTTTTGCATTTATTGCACCGCAAATATGAATTTCTTCACACTGAAGCCCAAGCAAAGCTCTTGTCCAAGCTTGACCTCTTTGTGAATCAGCAATCATCTGTATTTCATCTATTACTGCAACATCATAGGTAGTATTAACATCCAACTTTTCTATTGTTGAACATACATGATTAGCTTTTTCTACCAATATTTCCTCTTCTCCAGTGATGAGATTACATGGCACTCCTTCTTTATTTAGCTTTTCAAAGTTTTCTAAAGCCAATATTCTAAGTGGGGCGAGATATACACCTTTTTTTGACTGCTTTAATCTTTCAACCGCTTGATAGGTCTTACCTGTGTTTGTTTCTCCCAAATGTAATGTTACTTTTCGTCTTATATTTCTTGCTTTTTCATACTCATCTTTGGGATTTGCAGGGAAATGCTTTGTAAATTCATCTGCTATTAATTTTGGTATATGGCTGGTAATCAGCACAGAAATTATTCCTGAACTTATATATCCTTTTTTATCTTTTGATACAACATCTTCAAATTTATAATCAGTTGCATTCTTTTTATTATAAAAATTCAATAGCCTCATTGATATATTATCAAGAAGCTTAAGATACCCATCAATTAATGCATTATATTCTTTAAACTGTTGTTTATCGTTTAAACCTTTTAATTCCTTGATTTTCTTTCTTACGCTGGCTTCGTGATTCCATAAGTTAGAATCTTTACAATGATTAACACTGTTTTCAATTTGCCTTAATTGTGATTTTAATTTTTCAAATTCACGCAAAGATCTTTGAGCTTTTTTCATAATTCACCTACATAACAAATGTTTTTACGAATGTAATTATTATATTATATTAAGTGTTAGATATGCAATAATGCTACCAGAAATAGTTATCTGTAATATTTAAATGCAACATATATTTAGAAACTTCATAAATCTTTATAGTCTTTTAAATGAAATTCATGTTTGCCTAACCAGCTTTGTGCTATTGCCATGTTTAAATACTTTATAATGGTGAATAATATTAGAAGTTTTAATATTATTCAATGTTATTAAATGGAAATTTTATATTATGTAATATGGAATGAGGAATGGCTGTGTTCGAGCACAACATTGATAAAAAAAATGTTTTTCCAGATGAAAAAGGTATACTAAATTTAAATAAATATTCATTGGAAAAAGACTTGAATAAAAATATTGAAATATTGAACCAAATATTCAAAGACGACGATACTTTGATTCAAAGGCAATTTCAAAATCAGGTTGATAAAAGCATTAAATGCTGTGCATTTTTTATTAATGGTATGGTTAACAACATATTGGTTAATGAAAACATAATAAAACCTATTATGACAAACAGCCTTATTAAAAGGTCTTGCAGAACCCTCGATGATATCGAATCACAGATTTTGTTTGCAAATGATGTACAAAAATCAGAAGACTTAAACGAGATAATACAGTCTGTGCTTTATGGTGATACTGCGTTGATTGTTGATGGTTCAAATAGTGTATTAATTATAAACTCAATAGGCTGGCAGATGAAGGCGATTTCAGAGCCAGATGCAGAGAAATCTCTTCGTGGTTCACACGAAGGATTTACAGAAAGTATTTTAGTAAACACTTCTCTTATCAGAAGAAGGATAAAAAACAGTGATTTGAAATTTAAATTTCAAGTGTTTGGAACAAGGTCAAACACAAAAGCATGCATTTGTTATATTGATAGTCTTGTTGATAAAAAAATTTTAGACGAGTTGAATCGTCGATTATCAATAATAGATTTAGATGGTGTGTTAGACAGCAATTACATTGTGGAGATTATCAAAGACTCTAAATTATCGCTTTTTAAAACAGTAGGCGTAACAGAAAGACCTGATTCAGTTGCGGGAAAATTACTGGAAGGTCGAATTGCAATATTAGTTGATGGCTCTCCAGAAGTATTAACCGTACCATATTTATTTATAGAAAATTTTCAAGCAAGCGACGATTATTATGTTAATTTTTATTTTTCATCCATTGGCAGAATTCTTAGGGTGTTAAGTTTTTTTATTACAATGAGTATTCCTGCTGTTTATTTGGCATTAATCGATTTTCATAAAGAGATGATACCAACTTCACTTGCTGTAAGTATCGTACAATCACGTTTGGGCGTTCCTTTTCCATCTATTGTCGAGTGTATGTTAATGCTTCTTATCTTTGAAATAATTAGAGAAGCTGGTATGAGAATGCCATCTAATATTGGACAGGCACTAAGCTTAGTAGGTGCATTAGTAATAGGCGAGGCGGCTGTAACAGCTAATATTATTAGTGCACCAGTTATTATTATAGTTGCCACAACAGCTATTACAGGATTAATTAACACTAAAATAAAAGGTGCAAGTATAACAATTCGATTTATTTTTATAATTCTTGCCTCTGTTATAGGGTTATACGGGTACGTTTTTGGTATTATCGGACTTATTATTCATTTGCTAAGCATCAAATCATTTGGAGTTAATTATACCTCTCAAATGACATCAATTAATATGCAAGACGCAAAAGATATTTTCGTTAGAGCTCCGTGGTGGTATATGAAAAAAAGGCCAAATTTTATATCAAAAGATATTATTAGAAAAGGCGAAAGTGGAGACTGAATAATATGATAAAAAAACTATTTTTAGTGTTAATTATTATATTTAACATTTTCATTCTTACTGGTTGCTGGAACGTAGAAGAAATAGAAAAAATGGAAATAGTATCTGGTATTGCAATTGACAAAGGAAAAAATGGAGTTAAGTATAATTTAGCTGCAGAGCTTATCAGTTCTGATAAAGAAGCAAAAGTGCCTTCTAAAGTCGTAGAATCAAGTGCTAATACACTTTTTGAATCAACAAGAAAAATGATTTCAACAAGCTCTAGAAAATTATATTATGGTCACTGTAAGAGCGTAATAATTAGCGAAGAATTAGCACGTGAGGGAATTGCGCCTGTAATAGATATACTAATGAGATTTTTCAGCAGTAGAATAAGTTTAGATTTAATAATTGCAAAAGATGTAAATGCTAAAGAAGTATTAAAGCAGGATCCTGTACGAAAACTCCCTAATGGATTTGAAATTGAAACCTTAATTAAGAACAATGAAAAAAGTTTATCATATTCAAAAAAAGCCGAGTTATATACTGTAGTAAATGACTTAGGAACTGCAGGAATGTGTACTACTATTCCTGCAATCAAAGTAGAAAAAGGCAAATCGAAAAGCAAATATAAGCTTGATGGACTAGCTGTTTTTTCTAAAGATGAACTTGTAGGTTTTATAGATGCAGATAAGACAAAATATTATTTATTTATAACAGATCTTATTAAAGGTGGAACATTATCAATTAAAGTTGATGATAAAAAAAATTCATATGTAGCTGTTCAAATAATTAAAAATAAAACAGACATGGAATATTCCATAAAAGATAATAAGTTGTCTTTTAATATACACACCGAAACAGAGGTAAACATTAGTGAAATGGCAACGGATAATAAATTTTCAAAAGACCCTCAACGTAAAAAACTTAAGTCGATGTTGGAAAATAAATTAGAAAAAAATATGAAAGATTTAATAGCAGAAGTTCAAAATAATTTTGGGTGTGATATTTTTGGATTTGGAAATAAGATTCATAATACTAACCCGGACTTATGGAAACATTACAAAAAAGATTGGAATGAAACTTTTGAAACTTTAGATGTAAACGTAAAATCAGAAATTAAAATAATTAATGAAGGTATTACAAATCAAGAAATTAAGACTGGAGAATAATATGGAATTATTAGTTATTTTCACAATTTTATTTGTTTTATTTATATTATTTGATTTAGTACCAATATTTAAATCTAAAAATTATAAGGAGTTTTGGATATATAGCTCTTTTTTAGCTATAGCCTATACTTCTCTAATTCTTTATATTTTTGGGGTTAAAATACCAAATGTTAATAACTTAATTTTTGATATATTTAAAAATTTCCCCTTAAGATAAACCTAAATCAAAATCAATATTAAGTATAAATATAGTTATATATTTATAAAGGTGGATTACTATGGGAAAAGAAAAAATTTCATCCAGACAAGCTATAAATATAATTGTTTCATTCTTAGTTGGAAGTACTGCTGTTTTAGGATTTAGCTCTTCAGCAAACCAAGATTCATGGATTTCTTTAGTTATTGCAACCTTTATGTCAGTTCCAATTGTATTAATGTACTCTAGAATTATGCATATCTTTCCAGAAAAGAATTTGTATGATATAACATATGAATTATTGGGTAAAATAGGTGGAACAATTGTATCATTAATATATATTTTCTTTTCTTTTCACCTTGGTGCACTAGTGGTTCGTGATTTTACTGAATTTATACAAATTGTAACGCTTGATGAAACACCTCAAATTATAATAGCGGCATTTTTGTTAATTACATGTTTTTTTATATTAAAAAATGGAATTGAAGTATTAGGTCGTTTGTCTGTAATTTTTTTATTTATAATTATTATAGTTGTTGCTTTAACTTTCATATTTTTAACAAAGGATATGAAAGTTGATTATATAAAGCCTATTTTTGAAACAAATATTAAAGAATTATTTTTAGATTCTATTCCTATCCTTCTTTTCCCATTTTGCGATACTGTTGTTTTTTTAGGAGCGTTGTCCCCACATCTTCGTTCAAAAGATAGTCCATATAAAATATTTGTAAGCAGTATTTTTATTAGTAGTGTAATTTTATTAATAGCACTATTGAGGAACATTTTAGTACTTGGTGTTCCAACTATAAAGATGTTATATTTCGCATCTTATTCTGCTGTAAGTATATTAAACATTGGTGATTTCTTTTCTCGAGTCGAAATTTTATTAGCTACTAATTTTCTATTTGCAGGAATTATAAAAATAACCATTTGTTTATACTCTGCAACTAAAGGGGTTTCTAAAGTATTTAAAATAGACAATTATAGAGTAATGCTTGCGCCTATATGTCTATTTATGATTCCTTATTCTGGATTTTTATACGAAAGCACAATGCAGATGATGGAAGTCCTAAAAAAAACGTATTCATTCCTTTTATTATTTGAAGTAATTATACCTATACTCATATATATTGTGGTAGAAATTAAAGTTGGCAAATTTAAAAAAGTAAAAATTCCAGAAGAATGTTAATTTAATTATCTAAACATAAACAAAAACGATTGACAACCACAATTGGAAGTCCATCGCTTTTGTTTATGTTACTTTATAGCCATATAAAAAAACATTAATACTAATAGGCTTGTTTTCGCAAGTAATTGTAATCAATTTTTCGTCTATGCGTTTAAAACCTTGACTGTCATAAAAGCCATAATTACAAGTGGAGTCGGTATAAAGATAAATATTCTTTGTACTATTTGCTTTTAAATAATCACACAGATTTGACAACAACTTTTTCTCAACTCCCCCCGCACTCCTCTGTACAGCAAAAAGAGTAAGAACGCCATCAAAATCTTTTCTTCTGTCTTTTAAAAAGCTCTAATAAATACGGTGTAAATTTTTATAATCTGATGTATTGGTTTTGTATTTGATAGCCTAAAAATTCATTTTAGCTGCATAAAAAGCTATTGCGGATATATGCTTTAGCGGATTTCTAATGTCTTTTTATCGTCAACATAACGATAAAGCTCAAAGCTCTGATTAATTATATCTGTATACACTCATAACTTAATCCTTTCGTTTATTAAATTCCTCCTCCCACTCGAATCCTTTTTTTGCAACAATAACAGCAATTATTTCATTGATTACTGCTGCTGCCGTAATCGTTCCTTGAATGATTTTTGCACACGCAAGCTCCGTTTTAATGATTTCTTCATACTAGTCTCCGCACAACATTGACCTCTCTATCTATTATGTAAAAAACAAACCACGTGATCAATGTTTTAAACATAAAATTTTATCGTTCGTCTGAACTGCCAAACAGAACCCACCAAACATAAATACTCAATGAAATTGTTAAGCAGAACAATACCAACCATATAATTAATAATGAAATTGAAATATTCAACTATTCACCCCCTAAGAATTAAAAAGGGCAATAATCAAAGTAAAATTACTATGATTTGCCCTTTTTAATTATACTGCTGGTTCTACAGCGGTATAGCAAAAGAATGTTTTCCATTCGTTTTATACTAAAAATTATAATTTGGACTAAAATTAAATGTAATAAAATATTGCTTTCCCTTTTACCTAAATAAAATTAATTTATATTAAAAATATTTTATTTACAATATAATTATAGTAAACATATTGTTTACTGTCAAGTCCTCGGTAAACATTTTGTTGTATTATGCGAATTGAAAGGAAGTATTAGTATGAAATATACAAACAAACTTTACGAACTAAGAATAGATAGAGACCTACGGCAAGAAGATATAGCAAAAATATTAAATACCACAAAGCAAAATTATGGCTTATACGAAAATGGAAAAAGAAATTTAAAAATAGAAGACTTAGCCAAATTATGCTTATTCTATAAGGTTTCAGCTGACTATATAATAGGTTTGCCTCAAGGATTAGAGTATCCTAAACGATGATACTTGTTTATACAAGTAAAGGAGAAAATAAAAATCATGGGATATAAACAAATAATAAGAAATTTGCGGGAAGATAACGACTTAACACAAGCACAAGTAGCAGACATGTTAGGAATATCTCAAAGAGTATATAGTAGATATGAAACAGGAACAAATACAATGCCAATAAAACATTTAATTTCATTATGTAATTATTACAAAGTATCAGCAGACTATATTTTAGGCCTACCTCAGGGAAGAAATTATCCGCAAAGATGAGTAGGATTAATAAATATTATTTTTATTATTACGTTATTCAATTTAATAATTTCGATATTAACAATTTCAATTGTAGTCGATTTTAGACTATTTGTCAATAGTCGATTTTGGAATATTATAAGATATATCCATTAAATAAAAGGTGGATTTTTATGCAATATTACAATAAAATAAAAGAATTAAGAGAAGACAAAGACATAAATCAAGAAGAAATAGCAAAAATTTTGAATTGTACACAATCAACCGTTTCCAAATACGAAAGAGGCGAAAACGAATTAAAAATAGAAGATTTGAAAAAATTATGTCAATATTACAATGTATCATCTGACTATATAATAGGCTTGCCTGAAGGATTAGAGTACCCCAAACGATAAGAATTTAAATAAATATAATAATAAAAGCTCATATTTAATAACATCTTGTGTATTAAACTCAGTTTATGTCGCATTGAAATATCACTTTGAGAAAATTGTTAAAATCTTAAAGTGATATATTTTAAAATTAAAGAAAACAGGAGGGATTTAGATTGCGATTAAAAGAAATACGAGAAGATAAAGACTTAACTCAAGCACAAATTGCTGAAATATTAAATTGCAAACAAAATACTTATCAACAATATGAAACCGAAAAAAGACAAATCCCAATAGGTTCTTTAAAGAAGTTATGTATCTTTTATAATTTGTCAGCTGATTATATTCTTGAGTTACCTAATACTTTAGAACACCCAGAACGATAAATTTTTTAAACAAGCAAAAATAATAACGCATGCTTTGATACCCTCAATATCAAAGCATGCGTTATTTTATTGAATTTAATTATGATAATCTTGATTTAAAATCAGAATATCCAAAGCTTTTTATCAGCTTAACTTCTCCGCTTGATTTGGCAATTGCAATTGATGGTAAGTTCATACCGTTAAAGGTATTGTTCTTTACCATAGAATAAATCGCCATATCACAAAAAATTAACTTGTCTCCTATTTTTAGTTCTTCATCAAAAGAATAGTCTCCAATAATATCACCTGCAAGGCAGGTTGGTCCACCAAGGCGATATGTGTATTTCTTTTCGTCTGGCTCACCTGCACTAATGATATTAGGTCTGTATGGCATTTCAAGTACATCAGGCATATGACAAGCAGCAGAAGTGTCTAAAATAGCATTGTCTATATCATTATTAACAATGTCTAAAACTATAGCGACAAGAAAGCCTGTGTTAAGTGCAACAGCTTCGCCAGGTTCTAGATACACAGCAACGTCGTATTTTTGCTTGAATTTTTTTATGCACTCAATTAGTTCTTCTTTGTCGTAGTCATCTCTTGTAATGTGGTGTCCACCGCCAAAGTTAACCCATTGCATTTGATAAAGATATCTCCCAAACTTTTCTTCAACTGCGTCAATTGTTGAAATTAAGTCATCGATATTTTGCTCACACAGCGTGTGAAAATGAAGCCCGCTAATACCTTCAAGCAATTCTGGACTAAAGCTTTTTAATGTAACCCCAAGCCTTGAACCATTACTGCAAGGGTCATAAATACCATGGCTTTGAGTTGAATGCTCTGGGTTTATTCTTATACCAAACTGTTTTGTCGTTTTGATCGCCTTAGACTTATACTTTTCCCATTGAGAAAAAGAATTAAAAACAATATGGTCACAAATATTAAGTATTTCATCAAACTCATCTTCAAGGTATGCGGTTGAAAAAACATGGGTCTCTCCGCCCATTTCTTCATGTCCAAGTTTTGCTTCAAAAAGTCCGCTTGCGGTAGTTCCGTTTAAATATTTACCAATAAGAGGATAAAGTGAAAACATTGAAAATGCCTTTTGGGCGAGGAGTATTTTGCACCCCGCCCTATCAGCAACTGATTTTAGTATTTCTAAATTATTTATCAGCAATTTTTCATCAACAATATAATAAGGTGTTTTGATTGCGTTAATATCAAAGTTCATTTTAGTCCACCAAAGTTGGGTTAAAATCTTCTACCCAAGGAAGGCCCCACTTGTTAAGAGCTTCCATGAATGGATCTGGATCAAACTCCTCAATGTTATAAACGCCTGCTTTATTCCATGTACCATTCATAACAAGCATTGCACCAATCATTGCAGGAACACCAGTTGTGTAAGAAATTGCTTGACTTTGAACCTCTTTATAACACTCCTCATGGTCGCATACATTATATACATAATAAGTCTTTTCTTTGCCATCCTTAATGCCTTTGAAGATACAGCCTATATTTGTTTTTCCCTTTGTGCGAGGTCCAAGTGTTGCAGGGTCTGGCAAAACAGCTTTTAAAAATTGAAGTGGAACTATTTTTTGTCCATTAAAATCGATTGGCTCTATTGATGTCATACCAACATTTTCAAGACACTTTAGGTGTGTAAGATAGCTTTGACCAAATGTCATAAAGAAACGAATTCTTTTGATGCCTTTAAGGTTTAATGCAAGGCTTTCAATCTCCTCGTGGTGTAAAAGATACATATCTTTTTCTCCAATTTGTGGAAAATCAAAAACTCTTTTTATCTCCATTGGCTCAGTTTCAATCCACTTGCCAGTCTCCCAAAAACTTCCTTTGGCTGTTACTTCTCTAATATTAATTTCTGGATTAAAGTTGGTTGCAAATGGATAACCGTGGTCGCCTGCATTTGCATCTAAGATATCAAGATAGTGTATTTCATCAAAATAATGCTTTTGTGCATATGCAGAAAACACTCCTGTAACACCTGGGTCAAATCCACTACCAAGCAAAGCACAAATTCCTGCTTCTTTAAATTTTTCACGGTATGCCCACTGCCATTTGTATTCAAACTTTGCAGTGTCAAGTGGTTCATAGTTTGCAGTATCTACATAATGGGTTTTTGTTGCAAGGCAGGCATCCATAATTGTTAAATCCTGATAAGGGAGTGCAAGATTGATAACCACATCGGGGTTAAAGCTATTTATTAAATTAACAAGCTCGTCCACATTGTCCGCATCAACCTGTGCTGTTTGGATTTTTGTTTTTCCGCCATCAAGCTTCGCTTTGATTGCATCACATTTACTTTTGGTTCTGCTTGCAATCATTATCTCCTCAAAGACTTCGCTGTTCTGACAGCATTTATGAATTGTTACACTGGCAACTCCGCCACAACCTATAATTAACGCTTTTCCCATATTGCTTATACTCCTTTTAATGTTAATAAAATTTCTCTTAAAATCTTACACGCAACCGCTGTAGATACTCCACTTTGGTCATACATTGGTGCTAACTCATTTATATCACAAGCAACTACATTAAGCTCTTTCAACTTCAAAATTGCATTTACAAGCTCAGTAAAGGTTACTCCGCCTGCTTCTGGCGTTCCTGTCCCGCTAAAAATGCTTGGGTCTAAAATATCCAAATCAAGCGAAAAATAAACGGGCTTATCTTTTAGTTTTTCCACAGCGTTATCAAAACCATTAAGATTGAATTTTTGCATCACTGTATGTTCTTTTGCAAATTCAAACTCGTATTTTTCTCCGCTTCTTATTCCAAACTGATAAATTTTATTATCTCCAACTTTTTCCCAAACACATTTCATTACAGTTGAATGGGATAATTTTTCGCCCATATATTCATTTCTTAAATCCGTGTGGGCATCAAAGTGGATAATATGAAGGTCTGGGTACTTTTTTAGTGTTGCACAAACACTTGCGAGCGTTATTAAATGCTCTCCCCCAAGCATAACAGGGATTTTCTCGTCATTTAGTATCTGCTCAGTTTGATTTCCAACTATCTCAAGCACTTTTTTAGTGTTACCAAACGGCAGTTCCAAATCTCCACAATCAAAAGCATTTATTTCACTTAAATCTTTGTCTTGATATGGTGAATATGTTTCTATGCCAAAAGACTCGTTTCTGATAGCTGATGGTCCAAAGCGTGTGCCAGGTTTAAAAGATGTTGTTCCGTCAAAAGGCACGCCAAAAATTGCTATGTCAGATTCGCTGTATTCTTTATCACAACCGATAAAGGTTTGAATATTTTTATTCATGTTCTTCTAACATCTCCTCTACATAGTTTGGCAAATAAAACGCCCCTTTGTGCAGGTTTGTGTTGTAATATTTTGTTTTTATTTCTAACTCATTCCATTTACTGCTGTTCAAATCCCTAATAGGATGATATTTTTTTGAAGCAAAACCAAAAAGCCAGTGCCCTGAAGGATAGGTTGGAATATGTGCCTGATAAACTCTACTAATCGGAAAAGACTCCACAATTCGCTTGTGTGCTCGTTTCATTGCAGTTGCATCATTATCATAAAATGGGCTTTCATGCTGATTAACCATAATGCCATCTTCTTTTAATGCCTTAAAACAATTGCCGTAAAACTCCTTTGTAAAAAGTCCTTCTCCCGGTCCAAATGGATCTGTAGAGTCAATAATTATAATGTCATATTCGTTCTCATATTTTCTAACAAATTTTAGTCCGTCCTGATAATAAATATTAACCCGATCGTCATCAAATTTGCATGCTGTCTTTGGCAAAAACTCTTTGCAAACCTCAACCACTTTTTCATCTATTTCAACCAAATCAATTTGTTCAATGTCTTTATATCTTGTAAGTTCTCTTATAGCTCCTCCGTCACCAGCACCGATAACAAGAACTTTTTTAGCACTCGGATGAACCGCCATTGGAACATGTGTTATCATTTCATGATAAATAAACTCATCCTTTTCGGTAAGCATCATAAAGCCATCAAGGGTTAAAAATTTACCAAATTCATAGCTTTCAAAAACATCTATTCTTTGATATTTGCTTTTTTCACTATAAAGCTGCTTATCAACTTTAATTGAAAGCTTTACATTTTCTGTATGCTTTTCACTAAACCAAAATTCCATTTAGCATTCTCCTTTCAAGACATTAATACGCTTTATTTCCATATCTTCAAGCCCTGTTAAAACACAGCCCTTTTCTTTTGCATAAAAAATATAATCTATAATTTCTTTTGTTATTCTTTCTCCAGGTGCTAATATCGGAATTCCTGGTGGATAGAGCATAACAAATTCAGTGCATATCTCGCCATTACTCTGCTCTAACAAAACGCTTTTTTTATTAGCATAAAATGCCTCCTGCGGAGATAATTCTACTGTAGGATTTATATATTCGTGCCTTAACATTCCGCTTTTGTCTTTTTTATAAAGCCTTTTTATTTCTGTCAAAGCTCCAATTAATCGTTCTATGTTTTTATAGTTTTTATCTCCTACCGAAACATATGCTAAAATATTCCCAATATCTCCAAACTCTATTTGAATATCATATTCATCTCGCAAAATATCATAAATCTCTATGCCTGCAAGCCCCAAGTCAAGCGTGTTTACTGACAGCTTTGTAATGTCAAAATCAAATACGCTGTCACCGTTTATAAGTTCCTTTGAATAGGCATAATAATCCCCTATTTGGTTTATTTCTTCTCTTGCATATTCTGAAAGTTCAATAACCCTGTTGAAAATTTCTTTTCCGTTTTGAGCTAAATTTCTTCGTGAAATATCAAGGCTTGAAAGCAATAAATATGAGCCACTTGTTGTTTGGGTTAAATTTATTACCTGCCTAACATAATTTGCGTTTACATTTTCTCCACACAACAAAAAAGAACTTTGCGTTAGCGAACCGCCAGACTTATGCATACTAAAAGATGACATATCTGCACCAGCGGCCATAGCCGAAGCTGGAAGATTCTCTCCAAAATAAAAGTGTGTTCCATGAGCCTCGTCCGCTAAAACAAGCATATTTTTTTCGTGTGCTATTCTTACTATTTCTTTTATATTTGAGCAAATACCATAATAGGTTGGATTGTTAACCAAAATTGCCTTTGCATCTGGGTTTTGGGTTACAGCTCTTACAACATCATTAACAGACATTCCAAGAGAAATTCCAAGCCTTTCATTTACTTGTGGATTAATATAAACAGGTATAGCTCCACATAAAATAAGAGCATTAATAACACTCCTGTGCACATTTCGTGGCAGGATTATTTTATCTCCCTTTTTTAAAACAGAGAGTATCATAGCTTGAACGGCAGAGGTTGTGCCATTAACCATAAAGAAGACATGTGCAGCCCCAAAAGCTTCTGCTGCAAGCTCCTCCGCTTCTTTAATAACACTTACAGGATGGCAAAGATTATCTAGCGGTTTCATTGAATTAACATCAACCTCAAGGCATTTCTCACCAAGAAATTCAGTTAAATCTTTATTACCTTTTCCTCTTTTGTGTCCTGGAACATCAAAAGGAACTATACGCTTTGTTTTAAACTCTTTTAGTGCTTCATAAATTGGTGCTTTATCTTGTTTGTTCAATTCGATTTTCTCCTTAATACACATTCATTCCGCTAAAAATCTCTATCATTTCCTGCCTTAGGCTGTTAGTAATATTTAATCTTGTTTTAGGAGGAATTTCGTAAACATCTGTGTTAAAAAGATAGTTTTGCAAATAAACATCTTTGATTAGCATTTTTGTATGAAAGATATTAGATTGATACATATTTACATCTATCGCATCATATTTTTCGAGTGTTTTTATGTCAATATAATCCTGAATAGACGTTATTTTATGGTCAAGATAAAGCTTTTTACCAGTCATATCCCTTGTAAAGCCTCTAACTTTATAATCCATAGTTATAATATCCGAATCAAAACTTCCTATTAAAAAGTCGAGTGTTGAAAGCGGAGTAATTTCGCCGCATGTTGCGACATCAATGTCAACTCTGAAAGTGGCAATGGCATTGTCGGGGTGATATTCTGGATATGTGTGAACTGTTACATGGCTTTTGTCAAGATGAGATACGATTGTGTCGCCATTCTTATTTCTTATCATTGATTCTTCTGCAATAAGAAAAGTTACACTTGCACCCTGTGGGTCATAATCCTGCTTTGACACATTCAAAACTGTAGCACCTATCATTTCTGTTAGCTTGTACAGAATATTCGTAAGCCTTTCTGAATTATATTGCTCATCAATATAAGCTATATAATCCCTTTGTTCACGCTCAGTTTTTGCATAGCAAACATCATAGATGTTAAAGCTAAGTGATTTTGTTAAATTGTTAAAACCATAAAGTTTCATCTTGTTTTCCATAACTTCCCTCCAAAACAAAATAGTTGCATTGCGGTATACCACAATACAACTATAGAAAAAGTCACACTAATATCAGTAATTATTATTAGCAGAAAAACTGCTTTTATTTATTAACAAATTTTAGATTTCAGAGTCTATATAGCAAGAACTACTTTTACTACTCTTATTGACCGTTTCACAAGTGTGTACGGGGTACACTTTGGTTATAAAGTAACCAACTTATAAAATTTGCGCTTCAAACGCAATCAATAATGTGGCGAATTCGCCACGCTCGGCAGTTGACCCGGCTGTCCGTCTGGCCTTAGCTCTAAAAAAGAGCGGTCAAAAAGTTCTCGTCATATATAATGACTCAAAAACTGTGATTAAATATATCATACTTGTTTTTATATGTCAATTAAAAATTTTTATATCAAAATTACACTTATATAAATTTATTTCAAGTCAGAATAAAACCTGTAGCACCAGTTTGTACAGTGCTACAGGTTTTATTATTAAAGCTATCTAAGATTTGAATAAAGTGCATTTAGCAAAGTGCCATTTTTGTTTTGTGAAAGTTCCCAAATTGTTGCACCTGCAAGGTTATTTTGAATTATATAATTTGCTTTTGCAGCCATTGACTGTTCATCATCATATGTAATAAATATAGAACCGTTAAACAGCCATGGTACCTTTGCAACTGAATGTGTGTATTTAATATAACTGCTGTTACTTAAATAAGAAGCAACTATACTGTCATAGGAAATTGAGCTTGAACTTGAAAATGTTCCATAAAGCCCATTATTAACGTTTGAAACTCCACTGTATTTATAGCCGTAGAACGGAACACCCATAACAATTTTTGATGCTGGAAATCCTTTTGAAATCCAGTTTTTAATCGCTGAATCTACGCTAACTTTATATTGCGGAGATGTTTCAGTTGGATTATATAATGGTGAGTTAAAATCTGTGTAAGTATCCCAAGGTCCATGTAAATCATATGTCATGACATTCGCATAATCTACATAGTTCCTAATGTTACTGAGTTCAACATTGCTGGTATAAGTTGAGCCTGCACCGCCTGCAAAAGATAAAATATATTTTTTACCATCAATTACACCCTGTGCATCCAGTTTTTCTCTAAGCTTTTTAAGTAAAAGAGTGAAGTTTGTTTTATCTTCTGGTCTGTAAGTGTTAGTTGAAAGTCCACCTTTTACAGGATATTCCCAGTCAAGGTCAACACCATTAAATCCATATTGTTTAATAAAAGCTACACAACTATCAGCAAATATTGTTCTGCTTGATTCGGTTAATGCAACATCTGAAAATTTGCCAGACCAAGTCCAACCACCAACAGAGATAACTGTCTTTAGGTTAGGATATGTTTGTTTTAACTGATTAAGCTTATTAAAATTAGAAACATCAATATTTGGGTCACCTAATGCAATTTTAAGGTCACTGCCAATGTTTGCAAATGCATAGTTAATAGTTGTAAGCTTTGATGCTTGAATATTAAGTGGTGTGAAACCACTATAAGCTGCCCAGCTTGCATAATAACCAATAACAAGTTTGTTAAGATTTGTTGAAGGTTGGGTTGTTGATGGCTGTGTTGTTGTAGTTGTTGTGGATGGCTTAGTTGTAGTGGTTGATGGTGCTGTTGTTGTAGTTTGCTGCGTTGTTGTATCTGTTGTTGTCGGTGCTGTTGTTGTAGTAGTTACTGACGATGAAGTTGTTGTTATGTTTATAACATTACTTGAAGAAGACAAATTACCGCTAGAATCTTTAGCAACAATATAAAATGAACAATTAGTTCCAGCAGCAAGTCCTGTTGCTGTATAAGTTGTGCCATATGCCGTAGCTAAGTAATTTGAATTCCTATAAATTAAGTATGAAGAAACTCGTTTGTTGTCCGTAGAGGCTGTCCACTTTAAAGAAACAGAATTTTGCGTAACAGATGTTGCTGTAAGGCTCTTTGGTGCCGTTGGTGGCTGAGTGTCTTTATTGTTTTTAGAACTTGCAGCAAGTACTGGTATCACTAAAATCAAAAGTAATAAGGTAATTGACAAAAATCTCAGCGGAATGTTTTTGTAAAAGTTAGATAGATTTTTCATTGTCATACTCCTTTTTTTATTTAATTATACCAACCACAGTTTGGAAACTCAACCAGTAAATATTTCCAACATAGACTTTTAATGTCTATTTTTTGCTTATATATGTGGTTTACATGGTAAGGGGTACGACTAAAAATCTTATTTAGTTTTGTATGTAAAGCAAAATCACTTTACTTGTTTATGTAAGTTAATTTTACTTTACGATTTTTATATAAACTATAATCGTGACTAAATAGTATAATACATCAATTCAAAAGGTAAAAATCTACTCTAATTGTCTAGCCTTTTCTTGGCATAATAAATTTTGATGTTATTATTTTTATTTGGAGGAAAAGATGACTGTTTATATCAAAAAAAGATATGTGCTTTTTACTGTGGCTATTATATGCCTTTCTTTTTTTGGATGTTCAAATCCTAAGAGCGACAAAGTAGCTATTGCTAATCCATTACAGGCATCAAAAGATGAACATAGTATTGCAATGATGTCTGACACTCAGTTTTACAGCCAAAGCAACCCAGAAATTTTTTATAAAATGACACAATATCTTGTTGATAATGCAAAAACACTTAATCTCTCATATGTTATGCATACAGGAGATATAGTGGAAAATTTTGATAATGAGGCCCAATGGCAAGTTGCGAGCACAGCAATGCAAACTCTAAAGAATATTCCCCACGGAGTTTTGGCAGGCAACCATGACACAGGGTTACCACCAGACAGGCGTGCTAATTATGGTAAATATTTTGGTGAATGGCGTTTTAAAGATAATAACTGGTATGGCGAAAGTCACGAAAACAATAGTGCTCATTATGATCTTGTAAAAATTGGAAAAACTAATTTTATATTTGTATATATTAGTGATGAACCAAACCAATGCTGTATCGACTTTGCTAACGCCGCTTTTAAAAAATATTCTGATTATGTAGGCGTTCTGTGTGTGCATAATTATCTCACACCCGAACAAATTTTAAGCCCTATTGGAGAGCAACTAAAGCAAAATATTGTTTCTAAAAACAAAAATGTATATATGGTATTTTCAGGACATTTCTTTGCCACATATTGTTTGCCTACTCAAATCGATGATAATGGCGACGGAATTAATGATAGAACCGTATATCAGATAATCGCAAACTATCAGCAACTTCATAATAGCGGTTATATGCTTATTTTGAAAATTGATGAGTCTAAAGGAACTGTAAGTGCACAATCATACTCACCCATTACAAATGATTATCTTCAAGACGATAATGGAATATCCACAAGCAGATTTAGCTTCCAAGCACCTTGGAACATGTAAAATTGCATAAAACATGCTCCCATTTTACTATCAATTTCAACTTGTAAATATCTTTTTTTCTTGATATAATATTATTAACAAAAAATACTGTATCGATTTTCGATACAGTATTTTTCTTTTTTAAGGAGTCCTTGTTTTTATGTTTAAAAAGTATATCAACGATTTAAAATTTGAGTTCAAAGATTATGATGGAAAAGCCTTGTCAAAAGATATTATGACTGGTCTTACCGTTGCGGCTGTTGCTCTGCCTCTTGCCCTTGCATTTGGTGTAAGTTCAGGTGCGAACGCTGCAGCAGGTCTTATCACTGCTATTTTTGCAGGTATTTTTATTGCTTCATTTTCAGGTGCTTCTTTTCAAATTTCGGGACCTACTGGAGCAATGGCAGCCATTCTATTACCGCTATCTGCGAAATATGGTATAAAGGGCGTTTTAACCGCTGGATTATTGTCGGGCTTTATTTTGCTAATTGTTGCGGCACTTAAAATTGGCAAATTGGTTTCATACATACCCGCTCCTGTAATAACAGGATTTACTTCTGGTATTGCCATTGTAATTGCACTGGGTCAAATTGACAATTTCTTTGGCACTGTATCAAAGGGAGAAAATGCAATTGCTAAGATTTCATCCTATGCTACCCTTGGATTTAGCCCTAACTGGCACGCTGTAATGTTTGGCATTCTTGTTATTCTTATTATGGTTTTTTATCCTAAGAAGTGGAATTCTATTGTACCGTCTTCACTTGCTGGAATTATCATTTCGCTTGTACTTAACCTAATCCTTTTTCCTGATGCATCTCAATCCGTTATTACGGAAGTTGGTGCTATTCCAAGAACATTAATAAGTGAAAATGCTCTGTTTGCAACAGGTATTGATTTTTCAAACATCTCAAATCTTGTTTTACCAGCCTTTTCAATTGCTTTACTTGGTATGATTGAGAGCCTAATGTGTGGAGCAAGTGGAAGTAATATGACTGGAGAACAATTTGACTCTAACCGTGAAATTGCCGCTCAGGGATTTGGTAACATCCTTATCCCTCTTGTTGGCGGTGTTCCCGCAACCGCAGCAATCGCAAGAACTTCCGTTGCTATTAAATCAGGAGGAAGAACAAGAACTGTAAGCATTGTTCACTCTGTGACTCTTATTGCTTCTATGTTTTTGCTGGGTGGAGTTATGTCTCGTATCCCACTTGCCGCTCTTGCCGGTGTTTTAATGGTTACTGCTTTCAGAATGAACGAGTGGGAATCAATTAAACAGATAATGACAAATAAATTCAAGTCACAGATTATTCAATATAGCGTAACTATGATTTGCACAGTTGTGTTTGATTTGACAATAGCTATTGCCGTTGGCATTTTAATGGCTATGCTTTCATTTGTTAAGCAAAGTTGTGAGCTTAACATCGCAGTTTCCGAAGTTGATCCAGAAAGGATTCCAACAGATATTGATTATGACCATTCAAAAACAAAAGTTGCATATCTTTCTGGCCCAATATTTTTTGGCACACAGGAAAAGCTTACATCGTTTGCAGCCGAGATTGATAATACGAAAACGCTTGTCCTTTCAATGCGTGGTGTTCCAAGTATTGATGGAAACGGAATTGACGCACTAGCACAGTCTATATGCATTTTAAAAGCAAAAAAGATTGACGTTCTTTTGTGCGGTGTTCAAGAACAAGTTGAGCGTGAACTTGACAGAGTTCCGTTTAAACAACTTGTTGGCGAAGATAAATTCTTTTGGGATGCAATTGCCGCTATCAAAAGCACACAGGGTGCTAGACAACCTGCTTAAAACATTATAAATAATATAGTAAAGCACAGCTGTACTATTTTGTATTGCTGTGCGTTTTGTTATTTGAATTTTAGTATAAGTACAGTTGTTTTTATTTAAAATAAAGTAATATATAAATTCATTTATTAACAAAATGTAACTTATAAAAATAAGGTATTGATTTATTAATACAAACATATTATAATATGTAACGTTGTTAACTAATAACACGGTTACTAATATAGATTGGAGGTGTATTGCAAGTGGATTCCACTAGTAAAAGCATGCATTTTTTTGAAATGACTCATAATATTGAACATTTCAATTTGTGTGAAAAATTAAATATTATGCCTAAAAGCGAGATTATAACAATTAAGATTATACTTAAATCTGAAGACAAAGAAATACGAGTTTGTGAAATTGCAAAAAAGCTTAATGTTTCGACCCCTGCCGTTTCTCGAACACTTAGGCGGCTTGAGGAAAAAGAATATGTTGAACGCATAACAGATAAGACAGACCGACGAAACACTCATGTTAAGGTTACCACAAAAGGCAAAGATGCATTTTCTGCCGATATGCATAAAATGAAAAGCTTTATGGATTGTTCACTTGAGCATTTGAGCGATACGGAAGTTGAACAATTAATTTTTTTGATTAACAAATTGCACAGTAGTATGCAAGATGAACTCAAAAAAATAAATAATAATAAAATCTATGAAGAAAAGGACACAATGTAAAATGGGAAAAATATTTAAAAATATGAGACCTCATTGGAAGTCATTATTATTAATTATTTTGCTGTTGTTTGTTCAGGCAATATGTGATTTGTCATTGCCCAACTATACATCCAGCATTATTGATATTGGCATCCAAAACAGTGGAATAGAATATGCCACCCCTACTGTTATTCGTGCTTCTGAGTACGAAAAAATTAAATACTTTATGACAGATAATGAAAAGTCGCTATGGGAAAACTCCTATTCGATAAAAAAGGATGGCAACTATCACATAAAGGATGAATCAAACGAAAATCTAAAAAAGCTTGATGAATCATTTACCACGCCTATTGTCATTTATTATATGTCTTCACAAATGAGCCAGAATTCAGGCAATTCAAAAATGCCACAGGCAAACACACAAGGCACTATGCCTACTACTATGCCATCCCCCACAGAGATAAGAGCAAATTTTGAAAAGCAGATAAAAACAATGGGTGACTCAATGATTCACTCGTCAGCTGTTACATTCACAAAAAATGAATATAAAGCTCTTGACATTAATATTGACAAAATGCAGACAAATTACCTATGGAAATCAGGTAGCATGATGCTTGGTGCAACCCTTGTTATGATTGTTGCTGCTATTTTTGTGTGTCTTTTGGCAGCAAAAGTTGGTGCAAGCATAGGTAAAGATTTGCGTGAAAAAGTCTTTAATACTGTTGTTGGATTTTCAAATAATGAGATGGACCAATTCTCTACAGCTTCTCTAATTACAAGAAGTACAAATGATATCCAACAAGTACAAATGGCATCCACGCTTATACTTAGAATGCTTTTTTATGCTCCTATTCTTGCCATTGGCGGAATAATTATGGTTTTTCATACTAATGCAGGAATGGAATGGATTATTGCACTTGCAGTTATCGTTTTAGCTTGTATCGTTGGTTTGCTAATGGCAATTGCAATGCCAAAGTTTAAGCGTATGCAAACCCTTGTTGACAAGGTTAACCTTGTTTCTCGTGAGATACTTACAGGCCTTCCTGTTATTCGTGCCTTTGGCAGAGAAAAATTAGAGGAAGACCGCTTTGACGAGGCAAACAAATCTCTTACCAAAACAATGCTGTTTACCAACCGCGTTATGACCTTTATGATGCCACTTATGATGTTACTAATGAACGGACTGTCTGTTCTTATAATTTGGGTTGCATCACACAAGATTGACGCAGGTGTTTTGGAAGTTGGCTCAATGACAGCATTCATAACATACTCTATGATGATCATTATGTCGTTCCTTATACTTACTATGTTTTCAATTATGCTACCTAGAGCCACTGTTGCCGCAAACAGAATTGATGAAGTTATAAGCACAGAGAAATCTATTAATGACAATGACAATGCCTTTACACCTAAAAGCTTTAGTGGTGTTGTTACATTTAAAGATGTTAGCTTCAAATATCCTAATGCCGAAGATTATGTACTTGAAAACATTAATTTTGAGGCACCTCCAGGACAAACAACAGCAATTATAGGAAGCACCGGATGTGGCAAATCAACTCTTATTAACCTTATCCCCCGCCTTTATGATGTAACAGACGGTTCGATTATGGTTGACGGCGTTGACGTTCGATATATGAAGCAGGGCGATTTGCGTGGGCAAATTGGTTTTGTTCCGCAAAAGGGTATTTTGTTCTCTGGTACAATTGAATCAAATATTCGTTTTGGTGCACAGGAAGCATCAGACGATGAAGTTATACAGTCAGCAGAAATTGCACAGGCTTCAAGCTTTATTGCAGAAAAATCAGACGGATATAAAAGCTCAATTGCACAAGGTGGCAACAATGTTTCTGGCGGACAAAAGCAAAGAATTGCTATTGCCAGAGCAATTGCAAAAAAACCAAAGATTTATATATTTGACGATAGCTTCTCTGCTCTTGACTTTAAGACAGATATTGCTCTTCGTAAAGCACTTGAACCAAAGGTTAAGGATAGCACAGTTTTAATTGTTGCACAGCGTATCAGCACAATTATGCATGCTGACCAGATTTTAGTACTTGAAGATGGACGTTTAGTTGGCAAAGGAACTCACGCAGAGCTTTTGGAAAGTTGTGAGGTATATAGCCAAATTGCAAAATCTCAGTTGTCTGAAAAAGAGTTAAGTGCAAATTACACTGGAAAGGAGAGCGAATAATATGAGTGATCAGAAAAGTCCAGGAATGCACGGAATGATGGTTGGCGAAAAAGCAAAGGATTTTAAAGGAACTGCAAAAAAATTGCTTTCCTATATGAGGACGTATAAAATTGGTCTTTTTGCCGTTATTCTTTGTGCAATAGCAAGTACTGTATTTGCTGTTGTTGGTCCAAAAATTCTAGGCAAAGCAACCACAGAACTTTCTAAAGGATTAATAGCAAAGATACAAGGAACAGGCGGAATTAATTTTGATTCTGTAGCAAAAATCATTTTCATTGTGCTTGGTATTTATATTTTAAGTGCAATTTTCAACTTCATTCAGGGATATATTATGACAGGAGTAACCCAAAAAGTTTGCTATCGCCTTCGAAAAGATATTTCTGAAAAAATCAACCGTATGCCTATGAAATACTTTGAAACACGCACATACGGAGAGGTGCTGTCACGAATCACAAATGATGTCGATACTCTTGGCAACGGACTTAACCAGAGCGTTACACAGCTTATCACATCTGTTTTTACAATAATCGGCGTACTGATTATGATGATTAGCATAAGTCCGCTCATGACATTTATAGTTGCACTCATACTCCCTCTTAGTGCTGGAATTATCGGCACTATAATGAAAAAATCCCAAAAGCACTTCCGCACACAGCAAGAATATCTTGGACATATTAACGGACAGGTGGAAGAAGTTTACGGCGGTCACACTGTTGTTAAAGTTTTCAACAAAGAAAAAGATGTTCTTGATGAATTTCATAACACAAACGAGGTGCTTTATAAATCCGCTTGGAAGTCACAATTTCTTTCTGGTATGATGCATCCAATTATGATGTTTATAGGCAACCTTGGGTATGCTGCTGTTGCAATTTCTGGTGCATTTCTTGCAATTAAGGGTTCTATAACAATTGGTGATATTCAGGCATTCATTCAATATGTTCGCAACTTTACACAGCCTATTCAGCAGATTGCACAGATTTCAAACATGCTTCAATCCACGACTGCTTCTGCCGAGCGTGTATTTGAATTTTTGGCAGAAGATGAAGAAGAACAAATAATTGAGAATGCTGTTCACCTTGACCATATTGATGGCAATGTAAAATTTGAAAATGTTAAGTTTGGATACAATGAAAGCCAAACAATAATCAATAATTTTAGTGCTGATGTTAATCCTGGTCAAAAAATTGCAATTGTCGGTCCAACCGGTGCGGGTAAAACAACAATGGTAAAGTTGCTTATGCGTTACTATGATGTAAATGACGGTTCAATTTTGCTTGACGGTCATAATGTAAAGGACTTTAACCGTGGCGAACTTCGTTCTGCTTTTGGAATGGTTTTGCAAGACACTTGGCTGTTCAAAGGCACTATAATGGAAAACATACGTTACGGTAGGCTGGACGCAACTGACGAAGAAGTTATAGCAGCTGCAAAAGCCGCTCATGCACACCACTTTATTAAGACCTTACCTGGTGGATACCAAATGGAGCTCAATGAAGAGGCAAGTAATGTTTCGCAGGGACAAAAGCAGTTGCTTACCATTGCTAGAGCTATATTGGCAGACAAACCTTTGTTAATTTTGGATGAGGCAACATCCTCTGTTGATACACGTACAGAAGTCCGTATTCAAAAAGCTATGGATAACCTTATGGAAGGTCGCACAAGCTTTGTAATCGCTCATAGACTTTCAACAATTCGTGATGCAGATACTATTTTAGTTATGCGTGATGGAGACATTGTTGAACAAGGCAATCACAACGACTTAATTGAAAAAAATGGTTTCTATGCCGAGCTCTATAACTCACAGTTTGAGCAAACTGCTTGACAACGTGATAAATAATATAGTTAAATATTAACTTATAATTAGCTCAAAAACACTTGACTATATTTATTTCTTACGATATAATAGTTTACACAACCGCGAGTATTACTATTAGATATAATAAACGAGGAGTTTTTATTCCTCGTTTTTTTATTGTAAAAAACGAGTTTCTGCATATAATATATGATGATTTCTTATTTTTTAATTGCGTAATCTCCGAAAACAATATATGATTGCGTACCGTCTTGGCGACAGCGCAATTATAAAAACAAAGAAACGAGGAAAATATGAACAACCTATCTTTTTCAGAACTTAATTTAACGCCCAAGGTTAAAAGGGCAATTGACGAAATGGGCTTTGACACAGCAACAAGTATACAAACGGAAGCTATACCGATTATTCGAACTGGTGTTGATGTTATCGGTCGCTCACAAACAGGAACTGGAAAAACAGTTGCTTTTGCAATTCCAGCAATTGAGAAAATCGACACACACGAGGAAAGAACAACGCTTCAGGTTCTTATTCTATGCCCTACCCGTGAGCTTGCACAGCAAGCTTGCCAAGAAATAGAAAAGCTTACAAAGTTTAAAGCTGGCGTACATGTCGTTGATGTTTATGGCGGAGCTCCAATGGAAAGGCAAATTACACGCCTTAAAAGAGCCAATATAGTTGTTGGAACACCCGGCAGAATAATGGACCATATGCGTCGCAAAACCCTAAAGCTTAATAATCTTAAAATGGTTGTTTTGGACGAGGCAGACGAAATGCTTAGCATGGGATTTAAAGAAGACATCGAAACAATTCTTAAAGATACTCCGTCGGACAGGCAGACTGTTTTGTTTTCTGCTACTATGCCACCTTCAATTTTAAATCTTACTAGAGACTTCCAAAAGTGCCCAACTCTTATTGAAATAAACAAAGCAAAGGTAACACTTGACAATATTGAACAGCTTTGCGTTGATGTTCCAATGGGCAGAAAAAAGGATGCACTTAATCTTCTTTTACGCTACTATTCCCCAAAACTTACAATGATTTTTTGCAACACAAAGCAAATGGTTGACGAGGTTGCTGAATATCTTTTGCAAAATGGCTTTGATGCTGACGGATTGCACGGAGATATGAAGCAATCACAGCGTACAAAGGTTATGGACAGATTTAAAAGTGGTAAAACATCAATTCTTGTTGCAACCGATGTTGCTGCGAGAGGCATTGATGTAAACGATATTGACTATGTTATAAACTATGACATTCCACAAAACAATGAATACTATGTTCACAGAATAGGCCGTACAGGTCGTGCTGGAAAATCAGGTACAGCCATAACCATTTGCAGTGGCCGACGACAGGTTTCGGTTTTGCAAAACATTGCACATTCTGTTAAATCAAAAATAAAAATAATTGATATTCCATCAGTTGACGATATTATGGAAAAAAGTGTTCAAAGCCAGACAGATATTATAGAAGACGCTTTGAGAAACACAGTAAGAAGCAAATACACAAATATGGTGCAGGAACTTATCAACAGAGGTCACAGTGCACAGGACATTGCTGCTGCTGCATTGCAATTAAATCTTGGTAAAGATGATGCAAAACTTACTGACATTAAAACAGAACGCAAAGCAAAGTATACAGGCAGCACCGAGCTTGGCAGTGGTTTTCAAAAAATCTGCATAAACATTGGTCGCAGTTGCCGTGTTGCACCAAATCATATAGTAGGTGCGATTACAGAGCGTACTAATCTTTCGGGCACAGACATTGGTAAAATTGAAATTTTTGACGATATGTGCATCGTAGCAGTGCCAGCAGGTATTGCAGATCACGTTGTTGAAGATATGCTTGGTTGCAAAATATGTGGCCGTCCTACTAAAACAACGCTCTTACCAGAAAAGCCAAAATCACATAGTGGAAGCTTTAGCAAATCCAAATCCAAGCCAAACAATAAAAACGGCTTCAGAGACAGAAATGACAGGGACAATAAAAACAACAACTATCGCCGTAACCGTTCTCATAATTAAAACAAAGCGAGCAGTAACTAATGTTAACTGCTCGCTTTTTATTTTCTCTATATTAAAATGATTTAACTTTTTAAAATTGTCTAGCCTATATAGTAATCCATTACAATCATTGCTACAAAACCGAAAATCAAAGAGTAAGTTGCTTCACGTTCATAACCATGGCTGTGAGTTTCAGGTATCATTTCATCGCTAATTACATATAGCATTGTGCCACCTGCAAAAGCAAGAGCAAATGGTAAAACAGTTGTTGCAATAGTTACTGCAAAATATCCAAACATTGTTCCAACAAATTCTATAAGCCCTGTAAATGCTGCAATACCAAACGTTTTACCTTTACTTACTCCAACAGTCAGAAGAGGTGCAATAATAACTATTCCTTCAGGAATATTTTGAAGAGCTATTGCAGTTGCAACGGATATTGCATCGCCGATATTTCCTGTTCCAAAACTTACTCCTGTAGCAATACCTTCAGGAAGATTGTGTATCGCTATTGCCATTACAAAAAGAATTACCTTATTAAGCCTTTGGTTTTCCTTATGTTTTTCTATATCAACACCAGTTAACTTGTGAAGGTGTGGTGTGAAATGATCCGTAATATTTATAAAGACTGCACCTGCAATTATGCCCGAAGCAGCAATTATAACACCGTATTTCCCACCATATTCTATTGATG
>Ga0209639_1000678_pt1 | contig 43533 bp, 38 predicted proteins | sample EPASupsiteHSE605_FD_187268 | JGI IMG/M metagenome (GOLD analysis project Ga0209639, IMG submission 187268) | Bioremediated contaminated groundwater from EPA Superfund site, New Mexico - Sample HSE6-05 (SPAdes) (version 2) | ecosystem: Environmental > Aquatic > Deep subsurface > Groundwater >... | reverse complement strand
ACCTGCCTCCTTGGTTGTGGCTCTGAGCCGTAGTGGATTCCTACTCTACAGCATAACCCACGTTTACAAGGATGGCAGGTCTTTTAGCTTTTAGACTCTGCTTGGCAACTGACAACCATTATGTCTAGGTGTGCAGTTGTGGCGGTTTTGAGGTCAATGTGCAGAGTGTGCAGGGAGGAGTCGTTATTGGCGACGAGCATGGTTCAGTATAATAGCTGCCGCTTCACTGCTCCATCCCCAGCCTCTTCATCTTTTCTACCAGCGTCGTCCTGTTCAGATTGAGCATCACCGCGGCCCTGGCCTTCACCCCCTTGGCCAGTACCAGGGCTTCACCGATCATTTTCCTTTCGATCTCGTTGACCGTTTTTACCAGGTCCACTCCGTCTTCCGTAACACGGGTAGACGATTCCTCACGCTCGCTGTAGGCCCTGTTGATATTGGGCGGAAGGTCGTGCAGCGTTATATGGTCCCCTTCGGTTAGGGCGACGATCCGCTCCATCACGTTTTCCAGCTCCCTGACATTGCCCGGCCATTGGTAAAGCTCCAATGCTTCGAATGCTTCTTTATCGATGCTCATGACGCTCCGGTGCATCTCCAGGCAATTTTTTTCCAGGAAATGCCGGATCAGGGGGAGGATGTCTTCGGTCCTTTCCCTAAGCGGCGGAATGGTGATCGGAATGACGTTCAGCCGGTAATAAAGGTCTTCCCGAAAGTTTCCCCGTTTCACCTCTTCTTCAAGGTCGACGTTCGTGGCGGAAATTACCCGCGCGTCGAGCTTTATCGGCTTGTTTGAGCCGACCTTTTCCACTTCCTCTTCCTGCAGAACGCGCAAAAGCTTTGTCTGCAAGTGCATGGGGAGAGTCCCTATCTCGTCGAGGAAAATTGTGCCGTGGTTGGCGGCCTCGAATTTGCCGATCTTGTCCCGGATGGCGCCGGTGAATGACCCCTTTGTATGACCGAACAGCTCGGACTCCAGGAGGTTTTCCGGGATGGCGGAGCAATTGATGGCAATGAAGGGTTTCTCCCGGCGCGCGCCGTTGAAGTGGACCGCCTTGGCCACCAGCTCCTTGCCGGTCCCCGATTCGCCGAGGATCAGGACTGTCGAGTCGGTCTTGATGATCCTCTTCATCCGGGAAAAAACGTGCTGCATTGCCGGTGAACTGCCGATGATGTTGGCGAATTCGTATTTGTCGCGGAGTTGTTTTTTCAGGTAGACGTTTTCGTTGACAAGCAGGTGTTTTTCCACCGCCTTGTCAATGATGATGCGGAGTTCGTCGATGTTGAGCGGTTTGGTGATATAGTCGAAGGCCCCTTCTTTCATGGCCTTGACAGCGGTTTCGGCAGAGGCATGACCGGTGATGAGGATAACTTCCGTGTGCGGGGAGCTGTCCTTTATCTGTTGCAGGATATCTATGCCGCTGATATCGGGAAGGAAAAGGTCGGAAATGACGATGTCGAATCGATCCGTTTCCATGAGCCGGAGTCCTTCCATGCCGGAGCCGCAACCCTTGATGGAAAAGCCATTCCCTTTCAGAAGAAGCAACAGCGCTTCACGGCTCGGCTCTTCGTCCTCTATCAGCAGGATTTTTACACGATCTTTCATTGGTAGCACCATTAGAGCAAGGTGAAAAATAACATTTATGTATCAAATTGGCAAGGCCCCATTTGACGGTGACTACACAGCAAGTATACTTTTCTGGTAGGTTTGCGGAGGCAATGATGCTGCGCTTATTGATCCTGACCCTGTTCATCATGACGTATTCGTTCCCGGCAGTTGCCGGTAAAGGGGTTGTGCGGAGCATCGACATAAATGGGCCCATAAATCCCGTCACCGCTGATTATCTGAAACGCAACCTGCGTGAGGCTGCACGCAGCAACGAGATGCTTCTGCTTGTGGAGATGGATACCCCCGGAGGACTGGACAGTGCCATGCGCGACAGTGTCAAGGATGTCATGGCCAGTCCGGTGCCGGTTGTCGTCTATGTTGCTCCGAGCGGAGCCCGTGCCGCATCGGCTGGCGCCGTCATTGCACTTGCTGCCGATATCTGCGCCATGGCGCCTGGAACCAACATCGGCGCCGCCCATCCCGTCAGTATCGGCGAGAAGCCGGACAAGGTAATGCAGGAAAAGCTCGTGAACGACGCGGAAGCCTATGTTGAAGGTATCGCGCGAAAGCGGGGCAGGAATGAGGTGCTTGCGAAACAAATGGTGCGGGAAAGCCTTTCCCTGTCGGCAGAAAAGGCGTTGGAGGGCAAAGTAATCGATCTGATCGCCGCAGACCGGGGGGAGTTGTTGCGGAAGCTGGACGGCCGTAACGTTCTCAGGAACGGCAAGTCGGTCGCCTTGGATCTGACCGGTGCCGAAGTAAAAGAATACGAAATGGCGACGAGGGAAAAGATACTGAACGTCATCAGCAACCCCAATGTGGCCTACGTGCTGATGATGCTCGGATTTCTAGGGATCTTCTTCGAGCTTTCCAATCCCGGCGTCATACTCCCCGGGGTTATCGGCGGCATTTCCCTCATTCTCGCCTTTTTCGCTTTCCAGACCCTGCCGGTCAACTATGCCGGGGTACTCCTGATACTGCTGGCGATCGTTCTTTTCATTGCCGAGATTAAGATCGTTTCCCACGGAATGCTGACAGTCGGAGGGGTGATTTCCATGATCCTTGGATCGCTTTTATTGTTTGAATCGCCGGAACCATACCTGCGCGTGTCATGGAGCGTAATCATCGTGACGGTGCTGGCAACAACCGTATTTGCCGTCTGCGCCGTGACCCTTGCCGTCAAGGCCCACCGCAGAAAGCCCGTATCCGGCCGGGAAGGACTGATCGGCGAAACGGGGCGGGCGGAGACGGCGATTGACCCGGAAGGGAAGGTTTTCGTGCGGGGCGAATACTGGCAGGCCTTTAGCGATGAACAGATCGCGCCGAACGATAAAATAGAGGTCGTAGCGGTGGATGGAATGCGGGTCAAGGTGAAAAAGGCGTAGGGGCGGCCCTGGGTGGCCGCCCTTAAAAGAAGGACAACCACATAGGGTTGCCCCTACCGAATGAAATCATGGAGGTTCTCAATGTCCGACATCTTTAATTACGTGCCGTTTGTCTTTGTCCTCATCCTGCTGCTCATGTTTGCGGCGAGCGCCATCAGGATACTCCCGGAATACGAGCGCGGCGTGCTCTTCCGTCTCGGACGGTTTGTCGGTGTGCGGGGTCCCGGGCTCTTTTTCATCATTCCCGGCATCGATCGGCTCGTGCGGGTTTCTCTGCGTACCGTAGTTTTCGATGTGCCGCCGCAGGACGTCATAACCCATGACAATGTTACGGTCAAGGTGTCTGCGGTCGTCTATTTCCGGGTCATGGCCCCGGAGAAGGCGATCATCGAGGTGGAGAACTATCTCTATGCCACCAGTCAGCTTTCCCAGACCACCCTGCGTAGTGTACTGGGACAGGTGGAGCTGGATGAACTCTTGGCCAACCGGGAAAAGATCAACATGGAACTGCAGGAAATCCTCGATCGCCATACCGGCCCGTGGGGGGTAAAGATTGCCAACGTTGAGGTGAAGAACATCGACCTGCCCCAGGAGATGCTGCGTGCCATTGCCAAACAGGCCGAGGCTGAGCGGGAACGGCGCGCCAAAATCATCCATGCAGAAGGCGAATTGCAGGCCTCGGAGAAACTGGCGGGTGCGGCCCATGTCATGTCCGGCGAGCCCATGTCTCTGCAGCTCCGCTATCTGCAAACCCTGACCGAGATTGCAGCGGAGAAGAACTCCACCACCATTTTCCCCGTGCCGATCGACCTGATCAAGATGTTCCTGGAGAAAACGGAGAAACCATAATTCATGCTCATCGAGATGCATTCTCATACCGCGGAACATTCACCGTGCAGCAGCGTTTCCGCTGTTGAACTGGTCAGGCGGGTATTTGCCAAGGGGCTGCAGGGGATCGTCCTGACCGATCACCACCACCTCTGGGCTATGGAGGATCTGAATTCGCTGCGACGGGCCGCTGAGGTGCCGGACCACTTCCTTATTCTTTCAGGTCAGGAGCTGAGCAGTGCGGAAATCGGCGATGTCCTGGTTTTCGGGGCAACCCGGACATTACCGCGCGGCACCCCGCTTCTTGAAGTTCGCCGGCTTTATCCCGAGGCGGCGCTTGTCTGGGCCCATCCCTACCGAGGATCAAGAATCCCGTCGGAAGAGGAGCTCCAGGACCAGCTTCTGGACGGCATCGAGATATTCAATTCCAACCACACGGTGAGGGGGAACACTCGGGGACTCCAGGACTGGCACCGCTACCGGTTCACTGCCATCGCCGGCACCGATACTCACGGAAAGAGCTATGCGGGGACGTATCCCACCTATTTCGATCATCCGATAAACAACATTGCGGAATTGGCTGAGGAGATCAGAAGGGGGCGTTGCCATCCTTTCCTCAAGGAGATTCCCCGCTCAGGCGCCAATAGCCGGGTGACGGAAGTCACCATCGGCACCAAAGGGATGGATGAGGAGCGGGAAAGAATTATCATCAAGACCCTTGAGAACCGGCAGAAATGGAATGCGGCGGAACGTGGCTATCATATTATGAAAACGGTGTTTAGACACGGGTTTGACGGTGGACTTTACCGGGTGCCGCGGCCAATCGACGAGGATGCCGCTTCCATGACCCTCATTGAGCAGGGGATGCGCGGCAAGTCGTTGTTCGACAAGCTGCTCACCGCATCCGTGGAGGACGGCGCGGAATATCTTCGCTTAACTGCCCGCTGGCTGGCCAAGCTGCACAATTGCCGACTTGTGATAACCCCAGCCGATGAGTTTCTGGAAAGGGAATCAAAAAGGCTCGGTAAATATATTGAACGGTTTGCGGACATTCGTCATTCCCAACTGCGCAAGGCCTCGGAAATTGCGGCAGTGGTGCGGGAGGCCGAGCAGCAACTGGTCAGGGACGCCCCGGCTCTTCTGGTGCAGGGGCATGGAGATTTCCATCCCAAAAATGTTTTCGTCGGCCAGGACAGACAGGAGAACCGGGCTACCCTCTATGTGGCGGCCATAGACTTCGAAAGTTCCCTTTTGCTTCCCCCCGCGTTTGATATCGGCTGCTTTCTGGCCCAGTTCCGCAACCAGTTCTTCAATCACGAAGAAATCCTGCGCAATTGCCCCGAATCCCTTTTTCTGAACGCGTATCTGGAGGCCGCTGATAGCGTCAGCGCAGACTTTGGCCGGCAGGTGGAACTGTTTCGGGCCAGGACGAACCTGAGCATTGCCGCCTATCTTATCAAGCTCGGCCTGGGGGACAGTGAAGACCTGTGGCGGCTGCTCGTAGAAGCGGAGAAGGCAGTCTGCAACCTCGGTCCGTGACATTTTTACTGGCGCAATCATTATCTCGCGTTATAATGAAAATCATTATGCAAACCAAGGTGGAAAGGTGATTCATAGCTTGTCTTAACATCAACCCGTGTCCGAAATTTATTTTTTTTCTGGAGGGAAGTTTTTATGCTGAACAAAAAAATGTATGCGGCATTAAATAAGCACATGAACGTGGAACTATATTCATCGTATCTTTATCTTTCCATGTCTTCCTATGCCAACTCCATCGGCCTGAAGGGAACTGCCAACTGGTTCATGGTGCAATACCAGGAGGAGATGGTTCATTTCATGAAGTTTTACAACTACATCAATAGTCAGGGGGAGCATGTGGAGCTTTCTGGTATCTCTGCTCCGCCGAGCGAATACAAGTCGTTGCTCGATATGTTCGAACAGACGTTGAAGCATGAGCAGTTTATTACCAGGTGTATAAACGACTTGATCGATCTGGCCCTCAATGAAAAGGACCATGCAACGCATATTTTCATGCAATGGTTTATTACCGAACAGATAGAGGAGGAGGACAACGATCGCGATATTATCGGCAAGCTGAAGCTGATTGGCGATAATGGCCAGGGTATTCTCATGCTCGACAACGAGCTGGCGACCCGCGTCTTTACACCGCCTGCGGCTACTGTTGCGTAACCGGTTCCAGCATCATGAAAGTGCGTTTCTGCGAACACAACAAGGGGAAATCAAAGGTCGTCAACCGACTGCGGGAAAATTTCCCCAGGCTTGACGTGAAGGTGACCGGCTGCATAAAGAAGTGCGGCCCCTGCCACAAGACCCCTTTTGCAGCGGTTGACGGCAAGACGGTTTGCGGCATGGACGCGGACGATCTTTATAAAAAGATAGTAAAGGTTCTCAGTGGTTAGGGCAAATCCCGGAAATTTCCTTCTAACAAAAAAAGCCCGCATCAGCGGGCTTTTTTAAATTGATTTCTATGAGGTCTCTTTACCTATAATTTTTCGATCTTGGCCTTGCCTTTCAGCTCAACCAGGTATTCACCTATGGCCTTCTGAATCTTCAGATTCTTCAGGTAGTTCTCGATCTTTTCCTTAACCTCGTCGAACTTGATGGTTCCGCCTTCTTTCTTCTCGGTGAGTTTGATGATGTGGTAGCCGAACTGGGTTTCCACCACGTCACTGACCTCGCCGGGCTTGAGGGCAAAGGCTGCCTTTTCAAAAGGGGCAACCATCTGCCCTTTACTGAAGAAACCCAGATCTCCCCCCTGCTTGCTGCTCGGGCAGGTTGATTCGGATTTTGCCAGGGTTGCAAAATCTTCACCGGCTTTGATTTTTTTCAGCAAAGCCTCGGCCTTTTCCTTGGCTTTTTTCTTTTCTTCGGCGGTGGCGCTAGCCTCAACGCCGCACAAGATATGGCTGGCCTTTACGCTCGGCTCCTGCTTGAATTTGTCGGGATTATCATCGTAGAATTTTTTCGCGTCGGCCTCTGTAACCTTGGTTTTTTCGGCAATATTTTTTTCAATAAAGTTGCTGATGACTACGTCCTTGCGGGTGAACTCTTTCAGGTCTTTTTCCGTCATTTCCACGGATTTGAGGGCTTTTTCGAATTCCTCTGCTGAAGGAAACTTTGCCTTGTTCTGGCTAACCTTTTCATCGACCTGCTTATCCAGATCCTTTATCTCGGTTTTCTGGCCAGCCTGGTAGAGGAGCTCTGCTGATATAAGCTGATCAAGGGCGGCTTCCTCAGCTTGTTTCAATGATTCGGGGGGCAGCGGCTGTGGAAGTCTGTTTTGGGAAACCAGTACTTTCACTGCACGATCCAGGTCCAAACGGGTGATGATCGTGTCGTTTACTTTGGCGATGGGATCGGTAGGGGCACTTTTCTTTTCCGTCGTTTGAGCACTCTTTTGCTCTGTTTGTGGCGCCTTCTGCTCATCACCGAAGGCGGACCAGGTCTGGATGGTAATAAGGACAAGGGCTGCAAGCGAGTAGGAAAATATCTTCTTTGCCGAAATCATCAAAATCTCCTTTTGAAAAATTTTTGTAAATAATAGCATTAAATTATTGAATGGTAAACCTACATATGTTGTTTTGTTGGCAATTATTCATAATATAACGGATGTTTACTGTTGACTTTGTTTTTTTATTCTGGTTTTATTGTCATTCTGATACAGTATCTAACTATTCAAAATAACTAAACAATTTTAGTAGTGTTAAATTTTACTATCAGTGTATATGTTTTATTTTACATAAAAAACAGTTTGTGGAGGCTTTGATGGCACAACGGAAATTCAGAAAGATTATGGCGGCAAACCGTGGCGAGATTGCGATTCGCATTTTTCGCGCTTGTACCGAACTGGGCATAGGCACGGTGGCCATTTATTCCGAGGAAGATAAGCTGTCGCTGCATCGTTACAAAGCGGATGAGGCGTACCTGATCGGTAAGGGAAAGAGCCCGATCGATGCATATCTGGGCATAGACGAGATCATTGCCCTGGCCCTGAAAAGGGATGTGGACGCCATTCACCCCGGATACGGCTTCCTTTCGGAGAATGCCGAATTTGCCGAGAAGTGCGAGGCGGCCGGCATTGCCTTTATCGGTCCGACTGCGGAAATGCAGCGACGGCTTGGGGATAAGGTTGCTGCCCGTAAAGTGGCGGTAGCTGCCGGAGTTCCCGTGGTTCCCGGCACTGAGGACCCTATCGAGCACGAGGAAGAGGCCCTTATCTTTGCCAAGAACTACGGCTATCCGATCATCATCAAGGCGGCAGCCGGCGGCGGCGGCCGTGGGATGCGGGTTGCCAACAACCGCAAGGAGCTGATCGAGGGGATTGCCAGTGCCCGCAGCGAAGCGAAGGCTGCCTTCGGTAATGCGGCGGTCTTTCTTGAACGCTACCTGGAGAACCCGAAACATATCGAGGTGCAGGTGCTGGGAGACAGCTTCGGGAACCTGGTTCACTTTTTCGAGCGCGATTGTTCCATCCAGCGCCGCCACCAGAAGGTGGTGGAGTTTGCCCCATCGCTCTGCATCACCCCGGAGATGCGCGAAGAGTTGTGTGCCGCAGCACTCAAGATTGCCGGTCAGGTTGGCTACCGCAATGCCGGTACCGTGGAATTTCTCCTTGATCAGGAGGGGAATTTCTATTTCATCGAGATGAACCCGCGTATCCAGGTTGAACATACGGTAACCGAAATGATTACCGGCCGCAACCTGGTGCAGGATCAGATACTGGTTGCGGAAGGGAAACCGCTTTCTGATCCCGAAATCAACATCCCGAACCAGGACGCCATCAAGATGTGGGGCCATGCCATCCAGTGCCGTATTACTACCGAAGACCCGGCAAACAACTTCGCCCCGGATTTCGGCATCCTCAAGGCATATCGCTCATCGGCCGGATTCGGCGTGCGGCTCGATGCCGGCAATGCCTTTACCGGTGCGCAGATCACTCCTCACTATGACTCACTCCTGGTTAAGGTGAGTTCCTGGGGCCTGACCTTCGAGGAGGCGTCGCGCATCATGCACCGCTCCCTCCAGGAATTCCGTATCCGCGGCGTGAAGACCAATATTGCCTTCCTGGAAAACGTCATCACCCATCCGGTCTTTCTCAACGGCAAATGCGACACTTCGTTCATCGACAAACATCCTGAGCTCTTGCAGTTTCAGGAGAAACAGGATCGGGCCACCAAGGTCCTCAATTTCATCGGCGATGTGATTGTCAACGGTTCGCCTGGGGTTGACAAGCCTCTCAAATCTTCCGATCTGCTTGACGCCAAAGTGCCGGACATCGATTACATGAAACCGCGGCCGGCGGGAACCCGCGACATTTTCATGGAAAAGGGCGCGGACGGCCTTTCCAAATGGATACTTGAACAAAAAAAGCTCCTCGTCACCGACACCACCATGCGCGACGCCCACCAGTCGCTGCTCGCTACCCGGGTCAGGAGCTATGACCTGCTGAAGATCGCCGAACCGACCTCCTATCTTGCTTCCGATCTCTTTTCCCTGGAGATGTGGGGCGGGGCCACATTTGACGTCTCCATGCGCTTTCTCAAGGAATGCCCCTGGCAGAGGCTGCACAAGCTGTCCGAGGCGATCCCCAACGTCCTTTTCCAGATGCTTCTCAGGGGTTCCAATGCTGTCGGCTACACCAACTACTCGGATAACGTGGTCGAGCGATTTGTGGAGGAAGCGGCCCAGTCGGGCATCGATATCTTCCGCGTCTTCGACTCCCTCAACTGGACCAGGGGGATGCGGGTGGCGATGGACGCCGTGCGCAAACAGGGGAAGATCTGCGAAGCCTCCATCTGTTACACCGGAGATATTACCGACCCCAAGCGCGACAAGTATCCGCTTGAGTACTACGTGAACATGGCGAAGGAACTGGAATCGATGGGTGCCCACATCCTCGCCATCAAGGACATGGCCGGCCTCCTCAAGCCGTTTGCCGCCTCGAAACTGATAAAGGCTTTGAAGGCCGAAATCGGCATCCCGATCCATCTTCACACCCACGATACTTCCAGCAACGGCGGCGCAATGCTTCTGATGGCCTGCCAGGCGGGAGTGGATATCGTCGATGCTGCGCTTTCGTCCATCTCGGGCCTTACTTCCCAGCCAAACCTCAATGCCCTGGTAGCTGCCCTGAAGGGTAGCGAATGGGATACCGGTCTTAACGAGGAGAGCCTGCAGAAGCTGGCCAACTATTGGGAGACGGTGCGCGACTACTACACGCCCTTTGAGTCGGGGCTTAAGAGCGGCACGGCCGAAGTTTACCACCACGAGATTCCCGGCGGCCAGTACTCCAACTATAAGCCGCAGGTGGCCGGTCTCGGCCTGTTGGACCGCTGGGAAGAGTGCAAGGAGATGTATCACAGGGTCAACCTGCTCTTTGGCGATATCGTCAAGGTGACGCCGTCTTCCAAGGTGGTGGGGGACATGGCCATGTTCCTGGTGAAGAACAACATGGATGTGGACGATGTGTACGTCAAAGGGGACGATCTCAGCTTCCCCGAGTCGGTAACGGGGATGTTCAAGGGGATGATCGGCCAGCCCTATCAGGGCTTTCCCCGTGAATTGCAGCGCATCATTCTCAAGGGAGAGGAGCCGATCAGCTGCCGTCCGGGAGAACTGCTCGAGCCGGTGGATTTCGACGAAGAACGGCTCAAGGTCGAGGCTAAAGTCGGGCATCCGGTTGATGATAAGGGGCTTATCTCTTACATCCTCTATCCGCACGTCTTTCCTGAATTCGACAGGCACCGCCAGGAGTATTCGGATACCTCGGTCATTCCGACACCGATCTTCTTTTACGGACTTGAACCGGGCCAGGAGACATCCATTGAGATTCAACCGGGCAAGACACTCATTATCAAACTCAACGCCATTGGCCGCGTTCACCCTGACGGCACCCGCCATATTTACTTCGAACTGAATGGCGATGCCCGCCAGGTAACGGTGCGCGACCAGTCGGCAGTATCCGGCGAGGCTGTGCGGGAAAAGGCCGACAAGGGCAATCCGCAGCATATCGGCGCCCCCATGCCGGGCAAGGTATTGAAGGTGAACGTCAAGGCCGGCGATGAAGTGTGTGCCGGCGATGTGCTGATGGTTACCGAGGCAATGAAGATGGAGACCAACATCAAGGTCAAAGAAGATGGCAAGATCGCTGAAGTCAAGTTCAAGGAAGGGGACAAGGTCGAGAAGGATGACCTGTTGCTGGTTCTGGGGTAAAAAAAGAGGGGCGGCTGTGAAGCCGCCCCTCTTTTTTTACCTTCGCATGTCAGCCGGTCTTCTCAGGAGTCTTTGCTCTCCACCAACTTGACTTTTTCAGAGGCCCTGAAAGGTTCTTTATCATTATAGCGGAGCATCAGGGCATTGGTCAGCGAGGTGGGGAAGGTCCTCTTGCATGTGTTGAAATCATGACTGGCAGAATTGTAGTTGGTTATCGCTTCGTTGATGTGGCTTTCCACGACTTCAAGCCTTTTCTGGATGGTAATGTAACTGTAGTCGTTTACCAGCTCAGGGTAGTTACCGGTGATGACCTGAAGATGTGCCAGCGTCTTGGTAAGTTCTGCCTGAACCTCGCGGAATCTGTTCAGTTTTTGCGATGTGTCGGGGGGGGTTATGGGGCAGCCGGCACTGATAGCGCTGTGCGTGGCTGTTTCGACATCATGCAGGACCTTACTCTCCTTTACCTCGTGTTTCCGTACTATCTCCAGATAACTCACAACCAGTTCAAGGCGTTGCCGGCATGCGAAACCCAGATCGTTCCAAGCCTTCGATGTCGCCACTTCTTTGCTCTTCAGCGTGTTGTAACCGCATCCGAAAAGGAGCGGCAGGGTGAACAGCCCCAGTAACATGAAAATCGTTCTTCGCAATACCGTCTCCTTTCTTGTCTCTCGAAACATGCTGTTGCAGCTTGTCTCTGGTTGGCCCTTAAACAAACTTAGTTTATAATATTCTAATCTGCACGTTCCGTTCCACACCCTCTGCGTTATTGCCGGAATATCTGTGATAGCGGCGGATTACAGGTGGGGGCGCCCCGGCAACAGCACACAACTGAAAAATGCGGCACCCATGTCTCCATGGTCCAACCGCGGATTTTTGGTTTGTCGTAATTTGCGATGGAAAGTCAGCCCATGTCCTGTAAATGACGGATTGGTTCCGTTATTACGCTGAATGCGCTTTAATGTGGAAGGTGTTATGTGGTGGGGTGCCGGTTAGGCGCTTACGACTTGAGTCGTTACAATATGTGAGCAAAATGTTAAAAGCAAGGCATGACTCACGCAACGACGCGACGACGCAACGTTTTAAAACCTTGAACCAATAATTTGTTTAAAAGCCTTTTTGCGTCGTCGCGTGAAATATAATATTTGGGTTCCGATTATGCCGGTTTCGGAGGGATCATAGTCCGAGCTCTGACTTTATTTTCTCCAGATATTCGCGGATAGCGCTGCTGCTCTCCATCTGCAGTGCATGTTCGGCGATCCTTCGCGCCTCAGCCATGTCCACGCATCGTATTGCCTGTTTGATGAGAGGTATGTATGGGGCCGACAGACTAAAATCCGTTATCCCCATGCCGAGCAGGAGCACAGCGGTGACCGGGTCTGCGGCCATCTCTCCGCAGAGCGAAACCTGCTTATGCGCCTTTTTTGCCGCATCAGCCACTCGTTTGATGGAGTGCAGCACGGCCGGGTGATAGGGGTCGTAGTATTTTTTCACCTTCGGGTTGTTGCGGTCCGCCGCCATGGTGTACTGAATCAGGTCGTTGGTGCCGATGCTGAAAAAGTCCACTTCCTTGATGAGAATGTCGGCGATCTGGACAGCGGCCGGTATCTCCACCATGATCCCGAGGCGGATGTCCGGATCGAACGGTTTCTCATCCTGCACCAGTTCGTTCTGAACTTCTTTCAAGATCCTCTTGATTGTCCTGATCTCATCGACACTCGAAATCATCGGGAACATGATGGTGGCCTTGCCGTAGGTCGAGGCCATGAGTATTCCGGCGAGCTGCTCGCGAAAGATGTCTTCCTCTTCCAGTGAGACCCTGATGGAGCGCCACCCCATGAACGGGTTGTCCTCCTTGGGGTAGGCGAAGTAGGAAAGTCCTTTGTCCCCGCCGATGTCCAGGGTGCGGATGGCGACCGTGTGACCATGGAAGCCTTCGAGTATTTTCCGGTAAAGTGTGTACTGTTCAACCCTATTGGGAAAGGATTTGCGGGCCATGTACGGGAATTCCGTGCGGTAGAGACCGACCCCTTCGGCGCCATTGGCCAGTGCAACCTTGACATCGTTTAAAAGACCGATGTTTGCCCGCAGCGAGACCCTGACGCCGTCTTTGGTTTCAGCCGGCAGGTCGCGCAGCCCATCGAGTTCGCGCTGTTTGAGGCTGAAATCCCGCTGTAGTCTTTCGTACTCGACCTTTATGCTGTTGTCCGGATTTATGTAGATGTGCCCGGAAGTGCCGTCAACAATCACCTCGTTGCGGAGGGAGATATGCTTCATTAAACCATCCACGCCGAGCACCGCCGGAATACCGAGGGATTTGGCCATGATGGCGGCATGGGAATTCACGTTACCTTTCTCCGTGACAATGCCGAGGATTTTTTCATGGTCCATGGTTGCCATGTCCGAGGGAAGGATGTCGTCGGCAACAATGATCCGTTTTTCCCTGAACTTCGCCTGAGTGCGGCTGTTGCCGTTGAGGGCATCAATGATGCGCCGGCCGATGTCTTCCATGTCCGCGGAACGTTCCCGCAGGTACGGGTCTTCCATCTTGGAGAAGGCCTGCACATAGTAGCCGACCACTTCCTTCACGGCCCGGCTTGCACCGTAATCACTGTCGATGAGGTCCACAATCCTGGCAACGAAACCGCGGTCTTCCATAATCATGAGGTGGCTGTGGAAGATTGCGGCGTCCTCTTTGGAGAGTATCTCCGCCACACGTTTTTCCATGTAGAGTGTCTGGATCTTTGCCTTTTCCAGGGCGATCTGAAACCGCTTGCGTTCTTCCGGGCGCGGTCTGATCCGTTCCAGCTCAATGCAGTCCTTTGTGTTGCGGTTCAGGATATAGATCTTTCCCCAGGAAAAGCCGGGTGATACCGCCGTCCCGGTCAACGAGAACGGCTGTTTGGCGCTCTTCTTTGCCGGTCCGGCTGTTACGCCCTCCCTGACGCCGCCGGCCTTCATTTTTTCGAGTTCCAGTGCAAAAAAGGCGCGCTCTTCCTCCTTCTGATGAACGGAGTCGAGCAGCTTGGCGTTGATGACGATGCTGCTGATCTGGTAGGCGATGGTGGAGATGGTGCTTATCTCCGCCGGGGTGAAGACCCTCGATTCGCGGGTTTGAACTACTATTACGCCGACGGGCGTTTTGCGCTCGAACAGGGGGACGCCCAGAAAGGACTGGAATTTTTCTTCCTTGGTTTCGCGGAAGTATTTATAGCGTGGATGGAGCGGGGCATTATCGGTCGCCACTATTCCCCGCTGCTCCACAGCCAGGCCGGTGAGGCCTTCCGAGGTCTTCATGGTGATCTTTCCTACCGACCCCTTGGAAAGACCCTTGCTGGCCTTGAGTCGGAGGGTTTCGCCGTCGTCTTCCAAAAGATAGATGGAACAAACGTCGGAACCCATGCGCTTTGCCACAAGGTTGACTATATTATCCAGCGTCTCCTGTAAATCGTGGGAGTGGAGAATCAAACCGCTGATGTCTTCCAGCGTGCGGAGTCCCAGTGTTTCACGGCTGTCTTCGCCCATTATCAGTACCTTTGCTTAAAAATTTATCCAATTATAAAGCAGGTAGTGGAAAAGGGAAGCATTAAATCCAATTTCAAATCAAGGATGAAATTGGTATAACTTAAATATTTCGACGGGCACGGGTATTTATGGCAATCACTCCCCGTTTTTGCTATAGTTCGCCTTAACAAGAAATCGAATAAAAACGGAGGGAGAGTGATGACGACAAATTTCGACGAGCGCCTGGCAGAGGGGATTTCGTTGCTGGAAACCGGAGAATACGGGAAAGCAGCGACAGAGTTCAGCGCCTGCATAGAGATCGAACCTGATAACCCGGAAGGGTATTTTTGCCTTGGCGAAGCGTTGGCCGAGTCGGGAAAACAGGATGAGGCGATAAAAACCATCACTGCCGGGTTGGAACTCGCGCCAGATGATGTTGAGGCGCTTACCGCCTTGGGAGACTTGTATTTTGAGGCCGGACGGCACAAGGATGCCATTGCCTGCTATAAAAAGGTTACCGATTTGAGACCGAAAGATGCGGACGGTTATGTCAGCATCGGACTCGTTTATAACAATCTGGAGCGGGTTGATGACGCACTGAAGGCGTTCAACAGCGCCCTGGAGGTTGATCCGCACAATGTGTTCGCCCTTAATGCACTTGGCGATCTCTACTACGGCCTCGGCAAGAACGATGAAGCCGTTGCTGCTTACAGGAAAGGGATTGAGATCGACCCTGACGACGCCACGGCTTACTTCAACCTGGGTGATCTCTATTACGATCTCGGCGACCTCGACGCTGCCGAGAAGGAAACACTGGAAGCGATCCGCCTCGACCCGAATTTCACCATGTCCTACCTGACGCTGGGCAATGTCTGCATCGACCAGGAGCGCCTGGCAGATGCCGTCAAGTATTTCGAGCTCTACCTGAAGAAAGAGAAGTCACCCCAGGCTGCGGAGATGATCGCCGAGGTCAAAGCCGTCGTAGAAGGTTTGAAGGAAGAAATGAGAAAATTGTAAGGTGGTTGATGTGGTTGATGGTTGATGAAGGGGGCTTTTGCCCCCTTTTTTTGTGCAAAAAGCTATAAATGCAAAACCTGCCGCTTTAATTGTGAAGTAGTTGATTCCTGATATAGTTTACACAATGGTCGCCGGTTTCTGGTAATTCTGAGACGTATCAAGGTGGCAGCACCATGAACAATCGAGAAACTAGAGAACGCATATCCGGGCTCAAGCGGGTATCGGCCAGGATTGTAATGTTTTATGCAATCCTCGGCGGTTTGTGGATACTCTTCTCCGACCGGCTCCTCGCTGCGCTCGTTACCGATCCTGCCCTGCTCATCCGGCTGCAGACCGTCAAAGGATGGCTCTATGTCCTCGTCACTGCTCTTTTTCTTTATTGGTTGATAAACCGGGGGCAGGCAGAGATCGAGCGAGTCGCCATGGTGCGATGTGAGAGCGAGACGAGGTTCCAGTCGCTCTTCCATGCCGTCCCCGTCTCGATCTGGGAAGCGGACCTGTCCGGGGTCAAGGCGAGCCTGGATAGTTTGCAGGTCCAACAGGTAAAGGATTACGGACAATACTTCGCCAAACGACCGGATTACCTGCGGCAGATTTTGCAAGGCTTGAAAATCCTCGACGTCAATGCGACAACCCTTGAAATCTTCGCGGCGCAGAGCTCGGCGGAACTCCTTGGAGCCCTGGGCAGGGTGTTCACCCCTGAGTCGCTGCCGGCTTTCCGCGATGCGCTGAAAGCCATCGCCGAGGGACGACGGCGTTTTGATGCTGAAGTTCCTGTTCTCACTCTGCGCGGAGAGTGCAAAACCCTCCTGATCAGCCTGACCATTCCCTCCGACAGCGCAAAGTTCGTTAATGTGCCCATCTGCGTCATGGATGTTACCGCTCGCCGACGCACGGAGGAGATGCTGCGGCTCCTGGAATCGGCAGTACGGCAGACCAGGGAATCGATCACGATCACGACCGCCGACCTCGATCTGCCGGGTCCGACAATCGTCTTTGTCAACCCGGCTTTCACTGCCATGACCGGCTACGCGGCAGAAGAAGTCATCGGCAAGACCCCCCGCATCCTCCATGGACCCAAAACGGAGCGCAAGGTGCAGGAGCAGATGAAGCATCGCCTCTGGCAAAGGCAGACATTTCGGTGCGAGACGATCAACTACCGGAAGGACGGCACCGAGTTTATCAATGAATGGAACGTTGCCCCCATTATCGACAAAAATCATCAAGTCACCCACTTTGTCGCCGTGCAGCGGGACGTGACCGAGCGCAGGCAGGCGGAAGAGGAAATCAAGCAGCTTAATGAAGATCTGCGGCGCCGGACGGAAGAGCTGGAAGCTGTCAACGCCAGGTTCAGGGAACTGGGTTGCCGGTCCTGATCATTTTTTTTCGGATTGATTATTCAAGCGGCACGATCAGAAATAAAAGTGCGGAGCCATCAACCATGCCAAAGACGATCCAGCAGAGCATCACCTTGCCGGCACCTGCAGCGCGGCTCTACGACATGTATCTCAATCCGGAGATCCATGCAGCCATTACCGGCGCCTCGGTAACCATCAGCCCCGCGCCGGGCTCGGCGTTTCTGGCGTTTAACGGGATGATTTTCGGGACGATGTTGTACACTGTGCAGCACCGACTCATTGCCCAGACCTGGCGGGCCGATCACTGGATCTCGGATGACATCGACTCCATCCTGGTGATGTCGTTCTGGCCGGACGCCGATTCGGGAAGGATCGAGCTCGTCCATGTCAACGTGGCGGATCACGATGTGCAGGGGGTAAGCGAGGGATGGGAGAAGTATTACTGGCAGCCATGGAGAGAGTACTTGGAGAGGGGCGGGCCCCAAGGGAAAGAATGAATCGATGCCGGGAATTTTTAAGGATATCTGTAAAACCTTGGTACTCCATGCCGTGGCTGCCCATTTCAATAACGGCCTGCTTCCCGCCGCTCTGTTGTTCCTGCTTCTGGCCCTTAACAGTGGTGATCCGTATTTTGAGCGTACCGTTTTGCACTTGATAATCATTGCCACGTGCATGGTGCCGGTCTCCTTTTTCTCCGGCGTGCATGACTGGCGCACAAAGTTTAACGGTGGCCGCGCGCCCGTTTTTTACAGAAAGATGTGGCTTTCGGCCATCCTATTCTTGCTGGTGGGGAGCGCTGCATGCATACGCCTTATCCATCCCGGCCTGTTCTTTGATGGGGGCGTTTTCAAATGGATCTACATGGGATGTCTGTTCAGCGCCCTGCCGGTAGTGGTTATGTTGGGGCATTATGGGGGGAAGTTGGCTTATCAATGGAAGAACTTGAAATGACTTTAACGCAGCAACTATCCCCGTAGCATCAGTCTCTCCGTTGACAGCCGGACGCGGTCGGCTAAACTCTTCTACAGAGCCTCCACCCTTACTTCCCATACCGGCGGTAGCCATGCCCGAGGACATTATCAGCACTTATGCGGTGAAGCGCCTGCGCATCCTTGATGAAAGCGGCATAGTGGATGATGCGCTCATGCCTGCAGTGACGGAGAGCGACATCCGGCGGATGTATGAGCTGATGGTGCTGGCACGGACTTTCGATGAGCGGGCGCTGGCTTTGCAGCGGGAGGGGCGGCTCGGCACCTACCCCCCCATCATGGGGCAGGAGGCGGCCCAGGTTGGGAGCGCCTTTGCCCTGCACCCCACCGACTGGGTGATCCCGTCTTTTCGGGAGATGGCGGTCCATTTCACTCTCGGCTATCCTATCCACCTGATGCTCCAGTACTGGGGCGGCGATGAACGGGGCCAGCGGACCCCCGACAACCTCAACATCCTTCCCATCTGCGTCTCCGTCGGCACCCATATCCCACATGCCGTCGGGGTGGCCATGGCGGCCAAGTACCGGCGCGACCCGGTGGCCGTGGTCGCCTACTTCGGCGACGGTGCAACTTCCAAGGGGGAGTTCCACGAAGGGTTCAACATGGCAGGCTTGTTCAGGCTTCCGGTTGTCTTCATCTGCCAGAACAACCAGTGGGCCATCTCCATCCCGGTCCAGGGTCAGACCGCGTCTGCAACCCTGGCGCAGAAGGCCTTTGCCTATGGTTTCGAGGGGGTGCAGGTGGACGGCAACGACGTATTTGCCGTCTATCGGGCCGCCAGTGAGGCGCTGGACAAGGCGCGGAGCGGCGGCGGGCCGACCTTCATCGAGTGCCTCACCTACCGGATGGCCGATCATACCACCTCCGACGACGCCTCACGCTACCGTTCCCCAGAGGAGGTGGCGTCCTGGCGCGGCAAAGACCCGATCCTGCGGCTGGAGCGATTCATGGCGAGCCGGGGGCTTATGTCTGATGAATACGCCAGGGACGTGAAGCAGCGGGCGGCAGATACCATCGATGAGGCGGTGCGTGCGGAGGAGGCTGCTCCGCCGCCGACAGCCGCGGACATGTTCGACCACGCCTGCGCGACACTCGGCCAGCGGCAGTCTGCGCAACGGAAGGAACTCTGACATGCCGCTACTCAACATGGTACAGGCCATAAACCTCGCCCTGAACGAGGAGATGGAGCGGGACGACCGGGTCGTTCTCCTCGGCGAGGACGTGGGGCGCGACGGCGGGGTGTTCCGCATCACCGAAGGGCTTTTGGAGCGGTTCGGCCCGGAGCGGCTGATCGACACCCCCCTCTCCGAGTCGACCATTGTCGGGGCGGCCATCGGCATGGCGGTCTACGGCCTGCGCCCCATTGCGGAGATCCAGTTCATGGGATTTCTCTATGCCGCCTTCGACCAGCTCTTCACCCATGCCGCGCGGCTCAGGAGCCGCAGCCGGTCCCGCTACACCTGTCCGCTCGTGGTGCGGACTCCGTATGGAGGCGGCATCAAGGCGCCGGAAATGCATGAGGAGAGCACGGAGGCATTCTTCTGCCACATGCCGGGAGTCAAGGTGGTGGTGCCGTCCGGGCCGTATACCGCCAAGGGGCTTCTGACAGCTGCCATTCGCGACCCGGACCCGGTCCTCTTTCTGGAGCCGACGCGGCTCTACCGTTTGATCAGGGAGGAGGTCCCGGCAGGTGACTACATTGTACCGCTCGGCAGGGCGCAGGTGGTCAGGGAAGGGGATGACGTCACCCTCATCGCCTGGGGGAGTATGCTGGAGTGGGTGCTGAAAGCGGTGGGAGAGTATAGCGCCGAGGTGATCGACCTCCTGACCCTCAATCCCTTCGATGCCGAGACTGTGCTGGCATCGGTGCGGAAGACCGGCCGGGTGGTCATTGTCCATGAGGCGGTGAAGAGCTGCGGTTTCGGTGCCGAGATCGCCGCCACCATTGCCGAAGAGGCGATCCTCCACCTGCGCGGGCCGATCCTGCGGGTTACGGCCCCCGATGTGACGGTGCCGCTGGCAAAGCTCCTCGATCACTACCTGCCGTCGGCGGAGCGGATCCGGGCGGCGCTGGACGAGGTGCTGCGATATTGATGAACATTTTTGCCACAGAGTCACAGAGACACAGAGGAAATATACACCCTCCCCCACCCCCTCCCATCGAAGGGAGGGGAGCTTATAATTCCCTCTCCCCTGGTGGGAGAGGGCGAGGGAGAGGGGGGGCGCTGGTTGCAAAAAGCTAACGGACAGTATTGGATAAAAGGTGATTTATAGGTAAATCTCCGTGTCTCTGTGTCTGTGGCGGAAGTGCCGTTTTTAGGATAAAGATTCTGAAGATTTTCCGTGACGCGGCAAAAAGGAGTGGCTAATGCCATATGACTTCAAACTTCCCGACCTCGGCGAAGGGATCACCGAGGTGGAACTGCGCCGGTGGCTGGTAAAGGAAGGCGACCGGGTTGTCGAGCACCAGGGGGTGCTGGAGGTGGAGACCGACAAGGCGGTAGTGGAAGTCCCCTCGCCGCGTAAGGGGACGATCAGCCGCATTTACCGGGGTGAAGGGGACGTCGCCAGGGTCGGCGAGACATTGCTGACCATTGCCGAGGAGGGAGAGGTGCCGGCGCAGCCCCCTGCGGAGCCGGCGAAATCGAACGGCATCGTCGGCGTTCTGCCCGAGGCGGAGGAAGAGCCCGAGGTTCACGCCACCCCCATGGTGCGGAAGCTGGCGCGGGAGCGGGGAGTCGACCTGCGCAGCATTCGGGGTAGCGGTCCGCGTGGCAGCATCACTATCGAGGACCTGTCGCAGGCTGCAGCGCCGCGACAGCCGGAAGAGAGCTTTGGTCCGGTCGAGCTGGTACCGCTTCGGGGCGTGCGAAGGACCATTGCCCGCAACCTCATTGCCTCACAGCGAAGCACCGCCTCCGTCACCTGCACGGAGGAGGCTGATATTACCGATCTTTGGGATCTGCGTGGGCGGGAACAAGAGGCACTGGAGGCAAGGGGGACGCATCTGACCTTCCTCCCGTTTTTTATCAAGGCGGCCCAGCACGCCCTCAGGGACCACCCCTTTCTCAACGCATCCATAGATGCCGAAGCAGAAACGATCATCCTCAAGAAGCATTACCACTTCGGTATTGCCGTGGAGACCCCGGACGGGTTGATGGTGCCGGTTATCCGCGATGTGGACAAAAAGAGCATTATCGCCCTGGCGGAGGAAATCCAGGCGCTCGGCAAGAAAGCCCGCGAACGGACCATTGCCCTCACCGAGCTGAAGGGGCGTACCTTCACCATCACCAACTACGGCCATTTCGGCGGTGTCTTTGCCACCCCGATCATCAACTGGCCCGATGTGGCCATCCTCGGCTGCGGCCGCATTGTCGAACGGCCGTGGGTCTACCGCGGCGCGATCGCTGTCAGAAAGATACTTCCCCTGTCACTCACCTTCGATCACCGGGTCACCGATGGCGCCGACGCAGCCCTGTTCCTGGCAAAAGTCGTCCGCTATCTGGAAGACCCTGCCTTGTTGTTCATGGAGAGCGTTTGAAAACAGGTTCGAGGACCGAGGAAAAAGGAACGAGGAATAAGGAATTTTTGAACCTCGCACCTCGCTCCTCGAACCTCGAACCTCGAACCTCGATCCTAGGAGTTGTCGACCGTGAATTCCCTTGATTGTCTTTTCAAACCTCGCTCCCTCGCCCTGATCGGTGCTTCCGCCGATGAAAAACGGCTAGGGGGTGTTGTCCTCAGAAACCTTCGCGCCTTCCGGGGGAAGTTCTATCCGGTCAATCCGAACTATACCGAGATCGACGAAGTGCCGGTCTACGCTTCAATCCGCGACCTTCCCGAGACGGTCGACCTGTCCGTTATTCTCCGTCCTGCGCCGGAAGTTCCTGAGCTGTTGGCAGCCCACGCCGGGAAAGCCCGTTGCGCGATCATCGTCAGCGCAGGTTTTGCCGAGACGGGGTGCGAATCTTTGCAGCAGGAAGTCGTCCGGCTCGGGCGGGAGCTGGGCATCCGATTGCTCGGCCCCAACTGCCTCGGTGTGTTCGCTCCGTACCAAAGGCTCGATACCTTGTTTCTCCCCCGCGAACGCCTGAAACGGCCGAAAAAGGGGAATGTGGCGGTGGTTTCCCAGAGCGGCGCGCTCCTTCTCTGTCTGCTGGAGACGCTGGCGGTGTCCGGCCGCGGCGTGTCATTGGGGGTTAACTACGGCAATGCCGCAGATATCGATGCAGCCGACATCTACGACTACCTGGCCGAAGACCTGGAAACCGGCGTGGTGATTTCCTACCTGGAATCGATGGCGGACGGGCGGCGCTTCGTGGCGGCTGCCGAAAAACTGGCGCAACGCAAGCCGCTTCTCATCCTCAAGGCAGGGAAGGGGGAAAGCGGACAGCGTGCGGCCTATTCCCATACCGGCCGGCTTGCCGGGAAATACGAGGTGTTCAGTTCGATCATGCGGCAGTCCGGCATCCGCGAGGTGCGAGATTTGGATGAACTGCTCGATGCCGGCCACGCCCTTGCCAGGCAGAGGCCGTCCCGCGGCAACCGGATCTGCATTGTGACCAACGCCGGCGGGCTGGGGGTTCTGGCTGTTGACGAATGCGCGCGCCATGGAATTGAGATTACCCCGCTTCCTGAAGCGATACGACAGCGGCTGCACAACTGCTTTCCCCCATTTTACTCCGTTGCCAACCCCATCGATCTCACCGGGCAGGTTAAAGACGATGAGTACCTGGCGACGCTCAACGAAATTCAGGACGAGTACGACGGATTCCTCGTCATTGCCCATACCGGCGTGGTTGGTTTGACATTGCGATTGGCGGAGCTGTTGACGGTATTCCGGGCTGCATCCGGCAAACCGTTGGTCGCTTACCTGGCGCCGGGGGGGATTACGGATCAGCTGGCCAAACGCCTTGAAAAAGGGGAGATTCCGGTTTATCCGTCGCCGGAACGGGCGGTGAGGGGATTGAGCTCATTAATGAACTACGGGCAGGGGCCATGCAAGTGACGACGGAGAAGCTGAGGCGGTTCCTGGCTGCGCACGGCAACAGTCAGACGTTCCTTGAGCAAGAGGTCAAAGGCCTGTTGCGCGAGCTGGGGATAGCTGTTCCATCCGGGGTTTTTATACCTGCCGGAGAGCCTGTCCCTTTGCTGCTCTCCCTGTCGTTCCCACTTGCCGCCAAGGCGGCGGTGCCGGGTGTTGCCTCCAAGAGTGATATTGGGGGCGTACGGCTCGGGATACGGGATGCAGCCGAGTTGTCGGTGGCGGTGGCCGAGTTGGAGAAAATCCCGGTTGCTGCCGGTGTGTTGGTGGAGGAAATGGCCCGGCCGGGGATGGAGGTGATCGTAGGCGGGGCCGTAGACCCGCAGTTCGGACCGATCGTCATGTTTGGCCTCGGCGGTCTGTTCGTAGAGCTTTTCCGGGATGTGGCCTTTGCCATGGCGCCGCTTGACAGGAGGGCGGCAAGAAGGCTCGTGGAATCGACGAAGGGGGCGGTGGTGCTGCGCGGTTACCGCGGCAAGCCGCCGGTGGATATGGAGTCGCTGCTTTCGGTTGTCGTAGCGGTTTCGGAGTTGATCGGGAGCGGGTTCATCGAGGAGATCGACCTGAATCCGGTGGAGCTCTATCCGGACGGGGCTCTGGTGGTGGACGCAAAGATGAAGCGGCGTTCTCAGGAATCCTGGTAGCACATGGCGCGCAGAACCCGCTCTTGTGCCAGGGCGTCTGCGGCGACGCGGGGGAGGGTCTGGTCGGTAGACATCTTTTCCAGGATCAGGCGGGTGTTGTTCCTGATGCGCTCTCTGATGGCGGTAAAGGCCTCCTGCTCAGCCTTTCCCGCGTATTCCATGGCAGCCATGATGACTCCGCCTGCATTGGCAATGAAGTCCGGTATGACCAGAATGCCGCGTTCGTGCAGTATCTGCTCAGCCCCTGTTGTGGCCGGAATGTTGGCCCCTTGAAGAATCAGGCGGGCTTTGATTGTTTCGGCGTTCCCCTCATGGATGACATCCGGCGTTGCCGCAGGAATCAGGATGTGGCAATCGATACCGATCACGGCGTCGGTCGGCAGAATGTTTCCCTTTGAGTACTTGACGATGCTGCCGCTCTCTTTCTTGACCTTCACCAGCTCCGGCAGGTCGAGGCCGTCCGGGTTGTGCACCGTCCCCTGCGAATCGGCAACAGCCACCAGCACCGCCCCCTTGTCCGCGAGGAACCGAGCCGCGGCCTTTCCTACGCTGCCGAAGCCCTGCACCGCCACCCGCGCTCCCTTCAGTTCCAGCCCCGCAGCAGACGCTGCGACCTCCGCGCACTCGGCCACGCCATAGCCGGTTGCCCCCAACTTGTCCAGCGGCAGGCCGCCGATCTCCTCCGGGAGTCCGACCGAGCGGCCGATTTCATCGTGAATCCATGCCATTGCCGTCTCGTCGCACCCCATGTCAGGTCCGGGGATGTATTCCGTGAGGTTACGGATCATGCGGGCAAAGACACGGAACCGGCGCTCTTTGCCGGGGCTTGCCGGATCAGCGATAATACCGGCCTTGGCGCCGCCGTGGGGCAAACCGGCTATGGAGTTCTTCAGGGTCATGGTCCGCGCCAGACGCCAGACCTCTTCTGCAGTTAGCCGGGACGACATCCGCACCCCGCCGATGGCCGGGCCGAGGGCGGTGTTGTCCACGACCACCACGGCACGCAATTGTTCCTTGGGGGAGTAAAGCTGAATGACCTTCGCCGGGCCGAGTTCATCACATGTAATTTCGCACATGCTGTAACTTTAGCAGAAAATGAAGGAATGGCAACGGAGGAGAAAAGGGGGAGGGCTATTGAAAAAGGGGGCGCGAGCCCCCCTTCGCTTATTTGCCGATTTTTTTCAGGATCGCTTCGACCACATGCCCGGCATCGTTGATGGCAGTGTATATGAGGTTGGGGTGTTTTTCCTCCTGGATGGTGCCGCCGCTGATTCGCATGTAGGAGGGGGATATGGCACCGCCGATCACGTAAACCCCTTTGCGGGTCGATTCGAAATCCGCGGTGAGGAGAATCAGCCGGTCCCCTTCCTTGGCCACATGGCAGACCCCTTCGGCACAGGCAATGGTCTGGACGCCGATCTTGTCGAAGATGGGAAGCGGTCCCTGGGAGCCGATGCAGGCAATGACGTTTTTCATCGGGAAACTCATGGCGTTGTAGATTTCAATGCCATCAGGCTGTTTCAGTTCACTGGTGCGGATTACCAGCCGGTCCACACCTTCTTCGTCCACTTCGCCGATCCTTGGCGTTGCCCCCGGCAAGAGACGGATATTCCCGCCGAGCAGGATCTCTTCCCCGAGCCTTTGGGCCGTTTCCTTGTTGACGTCGAAGGTTTCGGCGATGTGAGCCCAGTAGACGGGGTTGATGTCCCCGGCTTGGCGTTTTTCCTTCATGATGGAAATGATGACGTCGGCGGCTGTATTTCCGCCGCCGATGACCAGCGTGCGGACTCCCACGTATTTTTTCGGATCATCGAGGGTTTTGGCGACCATCTTTGCGTCGCCGTAAACCGACAGCTCCTTGGGGATGCTGCTGCCGAAGGCCAGCACCACTTTGCGCGCCTTGATCGGGCCGCTCGATGTCTGAACGCTCAGGTGTTCCCGCTCTTCCTTGATGTCGTCAAACTGGGTTTCGGTCTGTACCGCGAGGTTTTCGTGCTGGACGAAGTGCTGTACGTACTGGATGTATTTTTCGACGGCAACCGGCTTGTCAGGAGGTCGCAGTTCCTCAACCAGAAATGGCTCCGGGTTTTCCTTCGGTTTGGATGGATAGACGTTCTTTCCTTCCGGGTAGGTGTTGGCTATTCCCTGGAAGATTCCCTTGCCGGATTCGATAATCAGGTAATTGAGCCCTTTCTTGTGGCAAAGGTATGCTGCCGCAACTCCTGCAGGGCCGCCGCCGACTATGAGCACATCGAGGATCTGGTTCATGGAGGACTCCGTATTTTTCAGGGCAGAAATTGATACAACGCACATTAACTATACCACGGAGGTTGCCAAGAATAAAATAAAACCTGCGCCACTAGGCATTGGTCGTTTTTACGGTACAATTTGAGTGACTAATTCCAATTTCAAATCAAGGATGAAATCAAGGCGGCGAGGATTGAGGCGACGAAGGCGTACAGATAGTACGTTGAGGAGCCGAAGACGAGCCAACGAAGATAGCGCCTTGATTTGGAATTGGAATAATACATTGAGGAGGTAATAAATGGACGATAGAAATAACAATGCCGTAGTTGGTGCGCTTATGCTCGTGGCAGGCGGAATAATCGGCGCGGGCGCAGCTCTTTTGTTTGCTCCGCAGTCGGGGAAGAGGACACGGCGGGATATAGTGCGCTATGCAAAAAAGGCAAAACACAAAGCAGAAGGTGTGGTGGATGACTTCTCTGCTCAAGTCTCCGATATGGTCGAAACGGTCGGCGACAAGGCTGAAGAGATCCTCGACAAGGGCTCCGACATGGCCTATGAGGCGAAGAAAGACCTTCTGAAAGCCATCGAAAAGGGGCAGGACAGGTTGGAGAAACAGCGCAGCCGGCTGGCAAAGCTGATCGGCTGAAATAAATTGCCGGGGCGTGCAAACGTGCGCCCCTACGGCCCTTGCAGAAATATATCCCCGTAGTATGCCGTCACTTCGTCCTGGGTGTTGTCAGTATCGGTCAAGATGGCGATACCCCCGAGCAGTGGCGGCTCTTCGCCGAACATTTTCTTGTAATCTTCGTAAATATTCCGCTCTTCACTGACCCAGGTTCCCACTTTTTCATCCCCTGATTCCACTGCGACAATGATTGAGTTGGATGTGTAGGGGCTCGGTGCGAAAGAGTCTTTCGGCATTTTGGCTGCCCAGACGTAGTTGATGGCCCGCATCCGCCAGAAGAAGGTGCGGGGAAAGACCACATAGACCCTGGCGGCGAAGTCGTCACCCTTTTTGGTCTTAATGTCTTCCTTTTTCAGCGTATGCTCAATCTTCCATGACCAGCGGAGAATCGGAAACTTCTTGCTGTCAACGCTCAGTTTTTTTATGAGCCCTGACGCAGCCTTGACGCTGTGGGCCTTGAGCACGTTCTTTTCGTCGTTCTTGGCAAGTTCGTAGGTGGTTTTTCCCTTGAAGGGCTTGTCGTTCCATCCTGACAGATCTTCGGCGCTGAACTTTCCCACGGTCATTTCCGCGGCTGAACAGGGAGTTGTCATCAGGAAAAGCATGAGGGTGATTATCAGCATCGGCATTATGTGGCCTCCGTTGTGGTTCATTTTGTGGGGAAGACTTTTGGTGGATGGTACAATAATCCAGATGTTAAGAAATTGCAAGAAATCACTGGGTGTTATCGAGGGGATTCATGACAGCGGCTGCCCGGAGGATAGACGAGAACGTCCATTTGACAATCGATTCTGCTGTGATATTCGTAAAGGAGACTATGCAGAATTACGCGCAGATGGAGGTAGAGGCATGAAAGTGCACAACGTGATCCGGTTTTGCAGCATGCTGGGGCTCGTCATCGCCCTGGCCGGCTGGAGCTTTGACGCTTCGGCCGCAGATAAGCCTCAGGCTGACATCAACCAGAAGCTCAGCGAGATGCCCGTGCTTACCGGAGATGTCTGGCAAAAAATGGACCCCGATGAAAAGGTCGCTTTCGTGTGGGGCATAGGGCACGTGGTGACCATTGAACGGCAGGTGGACGAGCGCCATCCGGAGCTGAAAAAGGAGGGTTTCGTCGCAAAACTGGCTGAAGGACTGGCAGGCATACCCATGAATACCATCGTCCAGGATGTCGACAAATACTACGATGAGAACCCGGATGACCTGGGAGCCCCGGTGATGGAAGTCATCTGGGATGATATGGTAAAGCCGCGGATAAAGTCAGGCATTGCCAACCTGCCGCTCAACTGAAGGATCAACCCATTGACAGGCCAAGGTGAAAGGTCCGACCGGTCAATGCCCGGATGCCGGCGACCGATTTACTCACTGAAGCCGCACTGCATAAGGAGTGTTCGCATGAAACCGGTAAAATGCTTTACCGTAATCTTGGTGACATTTTTTACAGTTGGTTGCGCAGGGATGACGTCCCAGCAACAGCGCACCCTGAGTGGCGGGGCCATAGGTGCTGCGGGAGGGGCCGCTCTGACGGCCATCTCGGGCGGCAATGCGGCGGTCGGGGCAACCCTGGGTGGAGCTGTCGGTGCGCTGACCGGTTTTATCCTGGGAGAACAGGAAAAACAGCAGACCCATCATCATAAAAAGAAAAAAGGGAAAAGCGGCTATTAGGCATCCCCTATGAGCCTGTCGGACTTAGGGGAACGTAGCGAGAGGATGGAAAATCGAGGACAGATTTCCGGAAATTTGAGAACGAATAGTGAACCTATTCGTCGAAAATTTACGGGGATATGGACCGATTTGCCATTCTCGCAGTAGATTCATTCCTAAGTCCGACAGGCTCCTAGCATCCGTTTCACATTCGATGTTTCCCGATGGAAACTATCTAATCAGGGAAGGGGGAGATGTATGGAGAAGAGTTCTGGTATCGGTGCTGGGGCTGGGGCTGTTTGCCGCGGGGATGATGGTCTTTGCCCTGTCGGGAGACGCTGCCATGTCGGGCCCTGACTACGCCTGGTGGCACGGCATCTACGACGTGTCCAAAAACTTCTACACCGAGTTCCTGCCGGAGGTGAAGGAAATCGCCGGTCCCGCGTTCTACGACGAACTGGTCAGGTAAGTACCTCGGCCCGGACGAGCGCCACGAATGGTATACGAAAGGGATGAGCAAGGAACAGTTGGAGAAGATCAAGAAATACTACCAGGAGCGCTACGGCGAGAAGGTACAGTAGGGACGGGCGGGGGGTAGGCTCCCCGCCTTCTCTTCAGGGCAAAAACGCCCGGATCGTGCCATGATGTCCGGGCGTTTTAGTGAGACTCAGCCGCTTCCGCTTTTTTCTATTTGCGCAGGTACTGGTCTTCTCCGCTCAGCCAGTCTTCGCGTGCAGGAGTGAAGAATTCGATAAACATGGAGTCCTCCAGAGCAGCGATCACATGGGGAACGTTCGGGGGGATGATCACGATATCGCCGGCTTTACCCACGATTTCCCGATCATCGAACGTAAACTTCAACGAGCCCGAAGAGATCAAGCAATATTCTTCGTTGGCGTGGGAATGGCGTGGCGCCCCGCCTCCGCGCTTCGCCGAAAGTTGCGCAAGCGTTGCTCTTTCTCCGGAGACCATCTGACGCGTCAGCATGTCGCTCAGGTTTTCTTTCTTGATGGCTTCCCATGTCGTCTTCATGATCTCGCCCATTTCTTTTTCCTCCTCGCTTACGTAGAATCCCGACCCGACGACGTACGTCTCCGCGCCGTGCTGCACCTTCCGCACGTAGGAGTACTTTCGGGCAGGGATATTCTTGCCCGGCTTGTACCAGTAGTAATCCACCCAGGCACTGCCATCTTTCACGGCGGCTTCGATGTACTCCCGGACTATGAACTTTCCCTTGAGGTCTTTCACGCCCATGAAATTCTTGCCTTCCAGACTGGGGTAGGCGGGATTCACCAGCTCGTTGCCGTTCAGGTCGTCAACGAATACGTAAGTATCCATGAATAGAAAGGGACCCTTCTTGTCGCGTAACTCTCCGAAGGCTTCCTTCCCGCGGGCGGCGATCAGTGCGGCCGCACGATTCACCAAATCCTCGATGAATGTCCTATTCATATCCATGTTGTAGATCCCGCAGCCGATGATATATTGCTTACCCGAAGGAAAAGCCACCCGCTTCACAAATGTGGATTTCCACGTCGGGAAGATATCTCCCGGTTCGGGGTACATATAATGGCCCCATCCCTCGCCTGACGGAGTGGCGGCTGCCTCGAGGAACATCTTGCCGATCGGCCTCCCGAGCACATCCTTGAAATCGCTGACATCCTTGCCTTCGCCCTCGGGGTTTGCGGCATGGAAGGTTCTGATGCCGTCCATCGTCCAGACAAAGAAGTAGGTATTATCGCCGAACCACTTCGACCCTTTCTCGCGAAACTCCGGATACGCCTTTTCGCCGCGTTGTTCAAAAACGGTCGCCGCGTCGCGTACGAGCGCCATCAGCTCCGGCGCGGTCATCTTGCGGGTGGTGGCGATGGCTTTGGGAGCGTCGGTCACGTAGACCCCGCAGCCGACCAGCACCCATTGGTTTCCGAGTTTCGCCTTCATCACATAGGCCGACTTCTGCGTGGAGACGCTTTCCCCCGGCTTCGGCCACATGTAATCCACCCAACCGGAACCGCTGGTTTGCGCGACCTTGAGCATCTCGCGTATCAGTTTCTTGCCTTGCGTATCCTTCACGTCGAGAATGTCGCGCCCCTCGAGGTTCGGAAAGCCGGGGTTTACGAGATCGACGCCGTTCATGTCGATTACGAAGATATAGGCGTCCTTGAACATGAAGGGGCCTGTCGGATCGTGGAAGCGCTCAAAGGCCGCCTTGCCATGCTTCCCGATCTCTCCGACGGCGTTCGTCACCGCATCAACCGCAAAGGCCCGCTCCATCCGGTCGTTGTACATGCCGCTGCAGACGATGTAGCTTTTGCCGTGCGACCCCTGCACGAGTCGCATATAGCTGCTCTTCCACCGCGGGAGGAGCCCGCCGGGAACAGTCCATTGATAGTGATACCAGCCTTCCGGCTTGTCCGGGGAAGCCGTTGCGGCGCCGATGATGCCGCGGATGATGGATTTTCCGTTGACGTCTTTCAGATCCAGCTGGTTCTTGCCTTCCAACGCCGGATCGGGGTGGACGAGCATGCTTCCCTTGAGATCGAGGACAAAGATGTATTTCTCTTCGTGCCGCCAACGGCTGCCCGGACGGCCGAACTCGCGAAACGCCGCTTCGTCCTTTGTGTGGACCAGCTCAGTCGCGTCAGTCACGAGCTGAACAAGGTCACGAGTCTCCGCATGCTCGTAAACAGTCTGCGCGTTGCCGTTGAACGGCAGCAACAGGACCGAAGCCGCAAAACATAAGAACGTGACCATTCTTTGCCTGAACATGAAAGACCCTCCTTATGCAATCGCCTTGGTGTTGGCCCAGGGGCCTCCCTCTTGGGCGTAGTCTCTTCTCCCTCCTCTTTCAGGGTAGGAGCAGGTCCCTGACAAAAAAAGGCCGGGCAGACCGAGAGATCAATATCCTTCGGCAGCCCGACCTTCTTCGTCGTTGAAGACCTGCGGCTTTCCGCTCCCTCCTCGCGGAGGGTTCGGCTTTATCGAGACATTTCCGCTACAGCTACATTTTACCAACCGCACTCGAAAATGCAAAAGTACTACGAATATTTCAATGAAAGGAATAAGGGACGGGTATCTCGGCCACTCCGGGGGAAGCCCTGGGTAATATTTGAGAATTGATAATATTGAAAAGAGAACCCCGGGGGTCTAAAAATTAAAGTTGACCTTCTAGAATGCATTAATTATTATACGCTAAAATAGGTAGTAATGAGACAATGCAAATGATGATCTAACGAAATGGAATCCAGATATATTACACATAACAAATCCAGAGCGAACACGCTCTAGAAAGGAGAGGCAATCAAAAAGTGCAGTAAAGCTTCAAAGGTGTATTTAAATCATGCATTCAATTGAAAGGGAGGAAAAACAAATGTCAAAAGGATCTAGAGGTGTCTCAAAAGTATTATTGTTTTTTGTATTAACCACAATGTTTATTCTACCAACCCAGGTCTTTGCAACTCAATATGCAAATGTAGTTGTGGTAGCCAAAACCGGTGGAGATTTTACTGATCCTGTTGCAGCTGTGGGTTCAATTGGTAATGCTTCAGCAACAAATCCATATTTAATAAAAATAATGCCAGGAATATACGACATAAGCAGTACTTCTCTCTGGATGAAACCGTACGTTGATATAGAAGGCTCAGGTCAAGATACAACTACAATTGTTGAAAATGGTGGGATCCTTGGTGCCCCTAATGCAGAAATAAGGTCACTAACAATTAAAGGAACCAATGCAGGAGTGATGTGGGCAAGATCAAATATGAGCAACGTAAAAATTGATGTCAATTCTACCAATGGAACTGCTTACGGTATGGAAGCTGTAGGTGCAACTATAAAACTTTCAAATGTTGAAATATTAGCAAATGGTGTAAGTTCTGCTTATGGTATTAATATGACTACTGACCCAGACACATATGTCGGATCAAATGTTGAGTTAAACAATGTCAAAGTCACCGCTAGCGTGAGCACCTTATATTTGGAGCCAGCTGGTATATATGTTCAGGATGATTGCATTTTAACTATGAATAACAGCAGTGTAATAGTTAACGCACCAACTAACCAAGGTATTGGTGTAAAAAATGCGGGGTATGCTGAAATAAGTAATTCTGCAATAAAGGCTAACAAAGTTATTAGCAATATAAGCTCATTGGCCAAAATGTATATAAACAATACTAAACTGGATGGAAGTAGTATTAGTACTATTGGCGTACTTAAATGCTATAACGATTTTGATAAAAATTATGCAGCATATCTCTGTCAGTAGATCAAAACTTTGCGGTCTTTGTGTTTTAGGCCCTTTGGGTCCTTTGCGGTTCAAGGTTTCATCAAATTGAAAGAAAAAGCCCCGGCCGTTTTCGACCGGGGCTTTTCCCGTCTCTTATCTGTCTTTTATCTTACTTTCCCTTGCCTGTGAGCTTGACCAGCGCTTCCATGTACTTCTCGCCGGTCTTCCTGACGATCTCTTCGGGCAGCGGCGGTGCAGTGGCGGTCTTGTTCCAGTCGAGGGCCTCCAGGTGGTCATTATTCCCCTTTTCGTGGCCATTCTTCTGACCGCGAAAAAAAGGGCTGCCGCAATCGGCAACCCTTTTCAGGCTTCACAACGTGTTTTTTGCGAGGTTTTCTACTCCTTTGAGCCAGCCATGGCCTTGACCATCACGCCATAGATGTCGGTGTTGTCGATGGCTCTGGCCAGAGCCTTGCTCCCCGGCCCATCGCTCCAGATAAGGGTGTCAACGCCGGTGTGCTCGCCGGTTGTCCACCCCGCCTCCACCGTTTGACCAGCCTTGAGAAGCGCCGTCTGCGGACCGTTTATTGCGAAACCGCCGGTGTCATGGTCGGCCACCACGATCAGCAGGGTGTTTTCTTTCCGGTCTTCATCGGCGCTTATCCAATCCCTGACGACCTTTACTGCCTCGTCAAAAGCGAGCATTTCACCCAGTTGATAGGGATAGTTGTTGGCGTGGTTGGCCCAATCCACCTGGGAGCCTTCCACCATAAGGAAGAAACCGTGCTTGTTCTTTTCCAGGACATTCAGCGCAGCTATGGCCATCTCCGGCAGGCGCGGTTCGGAAATTCCAGGGGTGCGGGTGTATTCAGGGGTCAGGCCGGCGGCGTTGAAGAGCCCGAGGACCTTTGTGCTGCCGTCAGTAACCACCTTGTCCAGTTCCTTTTTGCTGTAAGCCACGGCATATCCCTTGTCCTGAGCTTCCTGGATAAAATCACCTTTGGTCCCACATTTGTCGGCCTTGACCGATTTGAACTTATCGACGCCGCCGCCGAGCAGCAGGTCGACCCCGGTCACCTCTATAAACTGGCGGGCGATTTCATTTTCACAGTTGCGGGAGACCACGTGGGAACCGAAGGCGGCCGGGGTGGCGTGGGTGATGGTGGAGGTGGCGACCAGACCGGTGGATTTCCCCTGTTTCTTGGCCAGTTCGAGAATGCTCGGCTTGAAGGGACGGCCGTCGCCGTGGAAACTGATCTCACCGTTGTTGAACTTCTCGCCGCAGGCCCAGGCGGAGGCTGCCGGCGCGGAATCGGTGATGGTGCTGTTGGCAGAGTATGTCCGCTGGTAGCCAATGTACTTCAGGGTCTCAAAGTTCAGAGGGGCGCCGTCCAGGCCATTCTTGTAAATGCGTGTGGCGGTGACGTCGGCAAGCCCCATGCCGTCAGGCACCATGAAGATGATGTTCTTTGCCGCGCTGGCCAAGGAGGCGGCCGGTGCGGCCAGTTGCAGCACCATGGCTGCCGATGCCACGTAAACTGAAAATAGACCTGCTTTTTTCATGTGGTTCTCCTTTTCTTGCGGTTAAAATAGATTAAACTGTGCGGCACTGTAACTTACCATTATTGCCGTACAGTTATGACCAAGTGAAAAGTATGTTAAATCATATCGGAAAACCCACCAACTGGATTTGCATCGGAAAACGGAAGAGGGTCAAAACGGGAGGGGGGCTGGGGGGCTAAGACCCCCGGCTACCCGATTGGGCTTCTTGCTTCATCTTACTTAACGATGAAATCCCAGTACCTGAACAGCAATCCGAAAAACAAAACTACAAGTGGTGGAAAAGTCCAGAAAAGGATTCGTTCCTTTTTGGGGCTTGCCGGGAGAAATCAGGAGTAGAAAATCTCCGATTTTTTTGCAGTGATGTTTCTGTAACCCAAAAAATGTTAATAATTTTGACTTTTGCAGGCATTAAGTTTGTAACATATATCACTTTTATCTATATATAAGTCAGTAATGGTTTTTAAACACATTACCTCCATTTTGGAAAATACACGAAGATTTGCCAGTTTTTCTATTGCCCTTTTATTTTCTAATGATAGTCTATTCATAGTGGCGCGGGAAAAGTATTTTTACTGGCAAAATGGAGGTTGCATGCGAAATGTGATTATCTTGGTGTTGCTGTTGCTTCCCACCCCAGCTTTTGCTACTGACCCTTCACTGTACCCCCATTTCTGGACAGGTTCAGTTTGTGGACTGGCAGCTGATACTGTCTTGTATCACTACGCAGAGCACATGGGTCCGGTTGAACGTACATTGGCCTCTACTGGGTTAGGCTTGGTCCCTGGTATTATCAATGAGATTGTGGATGAATATATAATTGATGACCATTTCGGTTGGGATGACGTTGCGGCTGATGCCTTGGGTGCTCTTACCGGGGCTATTGCAGCTGAATTGATAAATGGCCAGTTATGGATATCAGCTTCCGGCAGGCAGATAAGGCTAATAGGCAAATGGTAGGTTATGCTAGACCACTCCAGGACATATATTTCCCTTCAATTTTTTCCGCTAACGGAGCCGCCGTTGCCCCGCCAGCCCAGATCTTTGGGGCGGGCGGCGTCTAACGGTATGGTTGGAAATTGGTATTTTCAGCCGACTTTTTATTTGATCTCTCTTGCCAAAAGCTGCCCCCTCGGATTTTTGCCTTCTAATCCCGCCTCATGTCTTTCTTCGCTGATTTAATGTACCTACCAAAATCTCGATCTTTCTTTCTCTTCTCAGCGTATGACATCTGGTAAAACTCGGATTCCTCCTTCAGTTTGATGTAATTTTCGTAGTGCGCTTGATCGATTTCATCTGTTCTCAGCGCATTGAGTACGGCACAGCCGGGCTCGCTGGTGTGGGTGCAGTCCCGGTAACGGCAACGGGATGCTAGGGTGTTTATGACGATGAAGCCTCCGGCGATGCCATCTTCTGCACCAATGATTCCAAACTCGCGCATCCCTGGGTTATCGATCACCAAGGCACCATTCCGGAGGACGATCAGTTCCCGACGGACTGTCGTATGTCTCCCCTCGCCGGTGGCACTGACGTCTTGTGTTTCAAGCCTGTCCCGGCCGATCAGTTCGTTGATGATCGTACTTTTGCCGACTCCCGATGAACCGACAAGGCAATACGTCTTGCCGGGCAATAATATTCGCTTCAGTTCATCAATTCCTTCTCGCGTGACGTTACTCAATGTCAGCACCGGCGCTGTGACACCGGCAGCATGTATTTGGGAAAGCTGGGCGTTCAGCACATCAGGCTCAACCAGGTCTGTCTTTGTCAGCAGTACAGACGGTTCCGCGCCGCCTTCCATCACCATTACCAGGTAGCGTTGCAGACGGTTCAGATTGAAATCGAAGTAACAGGACTGCACGATGATGACGTAATCGACATTTGCCGCAATCATCTGGGATTCACTTGACCCACCTGCCGCCTTGCGGCGAAGACTGGTTTTGCGGTCAAGAAGTGCATGGATAAGACCGAAGTCATCGTCTTGGCCTTTCTCCACACAGACCCAATCGCCCACGCAGGGAAGTTCTTCAGCTGACCGGTGACTGTACATGTAGTTGCCGGACAGTTTTGCCCGAAAAGGACCATTGTCGTTAAGGAGCAACAGTTGACCCCGGTCTACCGCTGCCACACGGGCTACAGTTTCAATTGGTCTGCTTTGAAGTATAGATAACTCATCAAACCACTTGTTCCATCCTAACTTTTCTAGACCCAATTGTTGATTGGACATATCTTCACCTTTGTTCCAGCAGCTACTTCAATTTGTTGCTAGAAACCCCTTGTGGAACTCTACTGTGCCCTTTGCGGTATTCTCATAAAAAGGAAGGACAAGAAAAACCTCTTGAGGAATTCCTTCGTGGATTAAGTCGGGATTGTTTTTAAAGCCGAATCGCTTGTAATAATTAGGGTCACCAACGAGAGCACATCCTTGGCCACCAATTTCTTTTAGCATGGAGACGCCTTTAAGAATTAGAGCCGTACCGATACCTTGTTTTTGCAGTTCTGGTAATACCGAAACTGGCCCTAAGCCGTACCAATCTGTGGAATCATCAGAAATTTTGATTGGTGAAAAAGCAATATGGCCGACTATTTTTCCATCAATTTCAGAAACAAGGGAAATAGTCAATGCGTTAGCGCAACGTAGCGCATTTATTATGAATTGCTCAGTATGATTGCTGATTGGATGGTCTGAAAATGCGGCAATTGTCACCTCTGAAATTGCGGCAATGTCCTCTGGAGTCTCACTTCTAATAATCATTTATTACCTCTTTCTTGTAGGGGACAACGGTTTGGGAGAACAGCGGCGGTTTTAGGCCGCTGCTTCTGCCTGGTTTGGCTCTCGTTCTTTCTTATGTCTCGTGTCAAGGGCAGGCCCGTATGTGGTCATTATGTTCCAGCACTATGACGACATGTCCCTTTTTGTGTCCTCCATCGACATAACGATGAGCCTCAGCAGCCTGTTCCAACGAATAGCATCGATCAATGAATGCGTTGATCTTTCCCTTCTCAATAAGTTCTTTGACGAAACGGAGATCTTCAGCTTTTTCGTTCAACACTGCGCAGATGACCTTCTTGCTGCCGATAATTGATGTCCAAATCATTTGAATAAACTGTTTTATCTTAAAACTGACATAAAGACAGCGCCCATTTGGATTGAGTACACGTTTGCACTGTGCAAACGAACTCTTGCCTAGAATGTCAATAATATAGTCATAGGTCTCACCGCAGTTGGTAAAATCCTCTTTTGTGTAGTCGATGACTTTGTCTGCTCCAAGAGATTTTACATATTCCATTCTTTGTGCACCACAGACCCCGGTCACTTCTGCCTCAAACTGAGATTTAGCCAGTTGTACCAACGCAGGACCTATTCCTCCGCTGGCTCCATTGACCAGAACTCTTTGCCCTGTCTGGACGTTGACTTTTCTCAGCAAGTTCAACGCCATGATTGCTCCATAAGGAACAGCTGCGGCTTCAGCATAGGTCATGTTGGCCGGTTTTCCTGCCACTACCCCATTTTCAGGCATACAGAGATACTCGGCATAAGCGCCCATGCTCGGACCGCAATAGCCAAAAACCTGGTCACCTTCTTTAAAGAGTTTTACCTCTTTGCCGATGGCTTCAATTTCTCCGGCAAACTCACTCCCCAGTATGGTTCTCTTTGGTTTTCTAAAACCAAAATATATTTTCCCAAATAGCCAGAAGAGGAAAGGCATGTGGAATTTTCGAGGGGAGATTTTTTTGAAATTTCGAACTAATGTATCCCCGAAATTAATGGATGTCGCACAGACTCTGATCAGAATTTCCTTGTCCTTCGGATTCGGTTTTTCAACTTCTTTGAGCTGAAGAACATCCGGTGGTCCGTATTCTGTATAGACAATTGCTTTCATAAGTCTACTCCCAACTTTTTAGGGATGACGAAATCCCGAGTTCCTGCCAATACTACCGCATAACCCGAATGATCATATCGTTTCTATTCCGAGGGTATTTCCTTGATTTGCTCACCGGGTAGGAGGGGAGCCTCACGGCTCCCGACCCCCCTCAGAACCGTACGTGACAGTTTCCCGTCATACGGCTCAAGCACTCCAAAGTTATCTCCCTTTCGGGATACCCAGCTGTCTGTTTCTTCTTCGCTTGTTTCACCCTCATGCCGCCTTTGCTGCGGCACTTCCTGTGTAGCTGCGGTTTAGCTTCGCTTTCCGGTCCTTGAAGTATTTATCATCCTTCGGATCGAATGGATTGGCTTCACTTCTCACTTTGACGTGTCGTCTGATGTGAATCTGTTCAGCTTTGATGAGTTCCACCCGGCGTTTACCCTCCGGGGGTTGCTCAACTGCGGCAAAGGTCCAGGCTTTGGGGCCGCTGTGCCAGTATTTGCGCGCCAGCCACATTTTCCCTTTGTCCTGATGCCTTTTCTTTGCCCAATCCCACAGGTAACCATAGATTTCGTTGTCCACTTTGCTGAAGGTGCCGCTCGCGACTATGTGCCGGTGATAGTTGGCCCACCCCCGAATCATCGGGTTGAGGGTCCGGATCATATCGCCGGTTTTCATGGCCGTGAACTTACGGATTGTTTTCTTGACCTTGGCCAGAAACGATTTGACGTTATTCCTGGCCGGTCTTATGAGCAGCTTGCCCCTGTACTTGCGAGGGTTCTGCCCCAGAAAATCGAATCCATCCTCTATCGAGGTAATCCGGGTCTTTTCAGGAGAGAGGGTCAATCCCCGTTCCTTGAGAAACCTTTCTACAGCCGGTTTGATCGTTTCTTCGAGAAGTTCTTTCGTTTTCCCGGTGATAACAAAGTCATCGGCGTAGCGGATTACATTCACCTTGGTGCGGCGGGGGGTGACGGCCTTGACCGCTGCCTCCAGTCCATCCAAGGTGAGATTGGCCAAAAGCGGGGATATGATGCCCCCTTGCGGGGTCCCTGCTTTGGTCGGATAGATCACACCCCCTTCAAAATATCCTGCCTTCAACCATTTCCTGAGCATGAAGCTATCCATGGGGATGTGCTTCAGTAGCCATTGATGGCTGATGTCGTCGAAGCAGGCTTTAATGTCTCCTTCAAGTATCCAGCGCGGCGAATACCTTCTTACCAGACTGTTGAAGCATTGCTGGATGGCGTCGGCGCAGCTTCGATAAAGGCGGAATCCGTATGAATTACGATCCGCCGTGGTCTCGGCCACCGGTTGCAGCGCCAGTGCGTACAGCGCTTGCATTGCTCTGTCATGCATGGTGGGGATGCCTAGAGGTCGCATCTTGCCGCTCTTCTTCGGTACGTAGGTCCTCCGCAATGGGAGAGCTTTGTAACCGCGACGGCGAAGATTGTGGACAGCTTCTATCTTCTGCTTGTGCGTAGACCAGATTACTCCGTCTACGCCGGGTGTTTTTCTGCCACGATTGGAAACAACCCGTTTGACGGCTAATGCTTTGCCGAAAAACGAGCGGGTCAGCAGCCATTGCAGCGCTTTCACTCTGCCATAGCGGCCTTCCCTGACGGCCTTTGCGATACGGATTTGCAGTCTTCTTACTTCGCGATGCACCTTCCGCCAATTGATGGCTTTCCAGTTGTCGCTTTTAGCGGAGGCCGCACCAGCTGATCTTAAGATCGCCGACATTTGCTTGTCCTCCCAAAGAAGATTCTTCAAATGCTCTCGCAATGGAGCACCGGCATTGGACGTCAGCTCCCTTTCGGGCCGGGTAATGTTGCAACCCGTATCCGCCCCATTACAGGACGGCATTCGCTTCTTCCTGCCTCTTACTCCCGCATTTCCATCAGCGTGCCTTGCGGTTTCGCCTGCCCCAAGTGCTGAAGGGGCGAAACTACGGGGTTTCCACGTTCCGCGTTTCTGACAATTGGGTGGGTGACTTAGGTCTGTTCTATGCGCCGGCAGCCATGTTGTCCCCGCAGGGGAACCCGTTCATCCCCTGACCGGCTGCTTACCTTTTTGGTTCCAAGCCTGTCAGCCTCATTTGGCTTGTGCGCCGTAACGACGTTTACGAACATTCACTTATGTTGACCATATCACCCCGGCTCTAGCCCTAACCCGGATCGAGGCTTCCAGGAGGGCGGTTGCCTCGCGGCTCCCGCCCCTCCCGCCAATAGCAGCGGGATTCGGTACATTGTCGGGAGGGCTTCGTACCAGCATGGATGCACCATGACAGCACGCCTCCCTAGAGCACCCACAGGGGAATGCGGGGTCTGGTCGCAGACCTCACGGAATCTGGCCAGACTATCATTAACGCGACATCGTGTCGCGAAACGGGGCTGCGCTTGACCTGCCGGGCGGTTTTTTGCCCGGTCATGGTCCGAGCGCGTGTTAGCGATATTCATGGGGTGGGCGGGGGATTGAGCATAAATGCAATCAGACGCCCGTATGCAAATACTCCCACAATTAGCAAAACCAATACATATATCCACATACGTTGTATTGTTTTTTTGTCCATTCGCCCAAAAACTAATTCATGATTTGCCTCTACAAGATTTTTTACTGTAGGTTTTGATATGTTTTTGTTGTTTTGTTCACTAGTGGCAGTGCTGATATAATCATTCGGGAAGTTTGAAATAATTCGGTCAATTTGTTTGATGGTATTGTCAATCATTTCAACGGTTGGATATGGGCTCCTAAGTGGCAAATATTTGATAACCTTTAGGTCCCCGTCCTCGGGACGAATCACATCAAAACCTTGTGACAACAATTCCGAGATTTGTAATTTGATATCATTATTAGAGAAGAACCGACTACCCCAATCTTTGTCGTTCACTTTTACATTATACTTAGCATCAAAATCAGCATCACCAACCTGATAGTCTGGCATAAGTAAGACATGTTCTATGATCCAATCCGTGGAATCGGATTTTCGGATGCTGAAAAAAGGATATAAATTTGGTATGTTAGTTTTAATTTCAAAAAATGACGGACATCCTACTAGATTTGCTTGGCTACCTCCCCTTACAGGCAGATAAATAAACATCAGATACTCTCTGCCATCTCTCGTGACCTTTATTTCACCTCCTTCATAATCAACACCAAGTTGAGAGGATAAATTGCGTAATATTTGAGCCGGAGTAAGTCCAAAATTATCATCAAACATTTCATCCTCTTTTATCAGCGGGTAACGGTGTGGGAGATCACCGGGCGGGTTTTAGGCCCGGTGCATCTTCCTTGTTAGACCTTTTCAATTGCCTCTTTAAGTACCTACTCAGCAAGACTGGTATCAAGGCGTAAATGACTGAAGCCACAATTGCCCATTTTGGTATTTCAAAGAAACCATTAGATACAATCAAGAGAACAGCAGGAATCCAGAATATAAATCCGAGTAGTTCAAATGAATCCAGTTTTTCATTCCACGGCTTATCTACCTCTCGAACGATCAATTCTCTCAATGGTGTGATGCTGTCCTCATCATATTCAATGGTTGTCACTTCATAATCGACATCAGGGACTCCAGATGGGGCTGTTTGATCAGACGATTGAACAAATTTCAACGTGGCACCAGTTCGGAATGTCTGAAGTCCACAACGTGGGCAAATCTGTGCATCAGAAGCTGATAGGGCGGAAAATGAGCTGTCACTACTAGACTTTTTTAGCGCCGCTTCTAATATCCATCCACCCCAACCACAAGAATCGTTCTTTAAAACGCAAACCGCATACGTCAGCCAAGCTTCGTCAGGCAAATCAACGTCCTTCAGTTCAATTTCTAGGAGGTTTTTAAATTTTCGGGGGAATTTCATCTGATTTCCTCTTGGTCTAACGGGCCGGGAGAACAGCGGCGGTTTTAGGCCGCTGCTTCTTCCTGGTTGAACCTTCTTCGTTTATGCGCCCTTATTGTCCTTAATCTTGAGTCGCCGTAACAGTTTTTTTAGCGACTCAGCATACTTCTCATCTGTAGTAAAATCCGCATACAGCTTGCCCGCTAGAAAGGCTGGCAGCTTGCACGATTGGTATAAAAGAGGCAAAATCACAACCTCTCCTGTCTCTATCTCGCGGTTAATTGCCACCTCTAGCTCTTTTTTTACCCATTTCGATTCTATAGATTTTGGTGAAAGTACAATTCCGATGTATTTTGTTTTTGTTAATCCTTCTTCGATTTTTTCTGTCAAGGAATCGCCAATCTGAATTTCTGCTTCATCAACCCACACTTTTGCAACGCCATGCTCTTCGAGTGATTTTTTCAGTTTCCGCACGAATGGCTTATCATCACTGGTGTGGCTCAAGAAAATTCCATGGAAGGCGGGGCGCTGTACATCTGACGCATCTAGGCCTAAAGCACACAATACAAGGATGTTCGCAGCTTCTTGAGAAGTGGGCGCCGTTAGCAACCAGCCTACTGAATTTTCAATTTCAACTTCAGCGCCAAGTGAGTACCCCTCGGGCGTTTCAGCAATACTCTTGATCTTATCCCCGAAGTCTGAGATGCACATTCGCCAACTGTCTATTTGTAGGCGTTCAAAATACGGCTTAAATGTTTCGTCTTCACCAATAAATGTCAGTCTTTTTGATTTTTTCTGGTGAATGTCGCAATAAGCTAATAACTTGCTGATCGTTGGGCACGCATATCCGTAAGAATATAGTCTTCGTTGTCCGAAAAAATGTATCCTCTTGTCAGGGTTTAGTAGCCAAACAACTCGTGTGCCCTGCGCAATAGCAGCTTTTAGCTCTTCTTCTCTATCATTTGAGTCGTATATGGTGTCTAAATCATAATTATTGTTTTCTTTCTTCAAATCCCAAAGTTCTTGCTCTGAGGATGAATGCTTGGTTGCTTTACCAAAAATGAAGTGAGAGTAACTTGCTGGATTTATGATAATAACGTCGTACTCATACAACGAAAATGCGGCCTTTTCCTCACATATTTTTGCCCGACAGAGACCTAGTACCTCTATGTTTGTGTCAGGAATCTCTTCCCCAGTGTACTCCAAGCCTACCAGTAACACGTTTTTTGGCATTTCATGGTCCTCTCTTTATTGTTCAACGCCTTGAGGGTGTGCGGGTTTGACCGCACCACCCGATGGTTAGGCATTACTTCACGTTATACTTGGGGCGGTTGCTGTTCATATATCGATTTTTGACAGCTATCACAGAGTTGAGTGTCCGCAGTACTATTTGCTCCACTCAAGTCTCCACCGCACAAATCACACTGCTTTTTTTCGAGCCTCTTCTTTTTTATTTCGGCTAAGGCATTTTGGCCTGATTCAGACGTCATCAGCACCATTGCGTGGCTTCCGCACTCTGGACAGTGTCTTACCTTCTCGAAGAAAGGTACGCCCCAGCCATTTCCGAGTAGAAAATTGACAATGAATTCAATGGAAAGACGCCCAACGCTAAGATTTGGCTCTCCGGCAAAATAACATTCAGTACATATGTGAGTTTCAGGTTCATTCATTTTATTGCCTAACGGCATGCGCCCTTGACCCGCACCGGGGCGTTTCTCAGCCCCGGTCGGCGTCTAATAGAACTAAAGGTGTCAGACCTACACATTTGACAACCCTATTTCGCCTTCAAGTTGTTCAACAAGCTTCCTAAGCGTTCTGTCATTATCCACCTGCTTGGCAAATCTCCGGCTTACCTGTGTTACAGC
>Ga0209639_1000676_pt1 | contig 43605 bp, 36 predicted proteins | sample EPASupsiteHSE605_FD_187268 | JGI IMG/M metagenome (GOLD analysis project Ga0209639, IMG submission 187268) | Bioremediated contaminated groundwater from EPA Superfund site, New Mexico - Sample HSE6-05 (SPAdes) (version 2) | ecosystem: Environmental > Aquatic > Deep subsurface > Groundwater >... | reverse complement strand
CATATACGTCTACAGGCTCTTCCAACACTCCGCAAATTTTTTCAACAATCAGGTCCATGTATTGCTCTTCGTTTTCAATCCAAACCTCTTCCGGAATCCACAAACGGGTACGTCTTCCTTTCTTATCGGTAAAGGTTAGCGCATCTGTAAACACATAGTCGAATTCGGCACGGGCTTCGGGAGAGAAAGTGGTTACCCATTCGCGGCCTTCGCCCTGCATGGCAAGAATAAACGGCTGGGTACGCATTGTATCAAGATAAGCTCTAATCTCCTGGTCGTTTGTGATGGGGAATCCGATACCGCAATTCGGAGCAATGGCATAATTGATTCCGGTCTTCCGTGATTGGATGGCCGCCATCTCTTTGGTAAGTCCTCCTTTTAAATGTACATGGTAATCCAGTACAGGGAAATCTGATTGATGCAGCTTAATGATTTCATCGTTCTGCTCGTCGGTTGCATCCGCTTGTTGTGCTTGCTCGTCGACAGCCTCTTTAAGTACATTTACCTCTATTTTTCTGAATTGGATGTTTCCGGTGCCTGTACTGATCAACGCAAAAAGACCTTCAGACAACCGGGTATTCACATTAGCTTCCGTTCTGTAGGGTGCAACAGGTTCTGTATATTCAACTACCGGAGCACCATCAATCAACACAGAAACAGCTTTGCCTTCAACTTTGATTTTCATGGCAAACCATTGGTTTTCCTTTACAAAGCTCTTGGTAAGATTACGAACTGAAAGCAGACTTCCGCTCATCTTCCACCAAACCGGATCGGTTACATCATTGTTTATTGCCACTTTGTAACCTTTGGCTGCGGTTACATCAGAATGAAAACATACGGCACCTTTGCCTCCCTGATCAGTTTTAACTTCCAGATTTAGCTCGAAGTTTTTGTAGTTTCCCTGCTTAAGGATAGCCATGGCATCGGGTCCGGACAATGTAAGTGCATTTTCGTGCACGCTTACGTTACCGCTCGTATTCCAGTTACTGGTATCTTTTCCATTAAACAATGCCCCACTTTGAGGCTGGTTGCATGAAGTAATAAAACAAAACAGTAGTCCTAAAGAAAAAAGAGATAGACATTTCATGATATATTGATTTAAGTAAAATATTATAGTATCAAAGATAGAAAAAAATTAATAGATTATTTTCAGTTCAAAGTTTTTGTGATAAAATTATCCTGTAGCCCAAAAATAGTTATATATTTGTAAAAATTCTCATACATAAACTTAAATTATATTACTATGCAAAACAGACGTGACTTTTTAAAGCATGCATCTTTGTTTGTTGCCGGAGGTTTGGTTGCTCCTCAGTTGTTATCTTCTTGTAGTAGCGCTCCTGCAAAAAACATTGGTTTACAGCTTTATTCTTTAAGAGACCTTGTAAAAGAATCGGGTATCCAGGTTGTGCTGGAAACTGTTGCGAAAATGGGTTATACTAATTTGGAAACCGCTGGTTATGATAATGGTAAAATTTATGGATTGGCTCCTGCCGAATTCAAGAAAATGGTTACCGACCTTGGAATGAAATGTACAAGTGCACACTTGGGCCAAGCTTTCACAAAAGAAAAAGAGGCTGAAGTAATGGCTTGGTGGGATCAGGCTATCGAAGCTCACAACGAATTGGGCGTTAAATATATGGTTCAACCGTTTATGCCTGTGAACGATCAGACTACATTGGACGACCTGAAGATGTATTGTGATTATTTCAACACAGTAGGTTACAAGACTGCATCTGCCAGCATCGCATTTGGTTATCATAACCACGATTTTGAATTCCGCAAAATTGGTGATCAGCTTATTTACGACTTCATGCTAAACACTGTAAGCAAGAATCATGTATTCTTTGAATTGGATGTTTATTGGTGTATGGTTGGTGGCTACGAACCTGCCAAGTACCTGAAGGACTATGCCGGTCAGTTTAAAGCTGTCCATATCAAAGACGAAAAAGAAATCGGCGCAAGCGGAAAGATGGACTTCAAGCCTATCTTCGACCAAATGAATGCCAATAATATAAAAGACTGGTACGTAGAAGTTGAACAATATACTAACAACGATCCTGTTGCCAGTGTACAACAGAGCTTCGACTACCTGAACAAAGCTGAATATGTGAAATAAATTTTGCGAAAATAAACAAAGAAACGAGGATGGTTCAAGTTACTGAATCATCCTCGTTTCTTTATTTCCTTACAGAGTCGTAGTTAATTCTTTTCGATGGTGTATCTTTAGAGTTGGCCGAATTATGGAAGCAGAACAGATGTAAGGCTAGTTGATTTATTTAGTCAATTAGCAATATGGGGTCATAACCTTTAAATAGCTTTAATCGACAATTATATTTTTTATTTTCTTCTAAGGAAAAGATTTGAATTATCTTATTATAATCTTGTTTAACAATCCAATCCTTAGTACGGGAAGGCATATTGACAATTTCATATTCGTCTTTAAAAATATTTATAGCAATAGAATCATTGGATTGAGATGCCCGAAGTAATTCAATAATATGAACACAACTACCTTTGCTAGCTCTAAATTCTTTACGACCTTTTACTGATTCAGGATTGTATTCATCTGGGTCGTTCCCTTTGTTTTGAGCAAAGGAGGTTTGAAAGATAGGGTAGCAAAGCAATATAAGTAAGTAAATTTTTTTTTTCATATTGCTGTTCTGTTGAAATTTAATTTATCCGTATAAAGCTTATAACTCACTTATATTACGCATCCAATCATCTATCCGCAACACGTGCACATCTAGCGTACTTATAAGATATCATTTAAGTCAAAAACTTTTTTCAAATGTACTATATATTTGAAAGTAAGCAAGTGTATTACTTATATTTAACATTGCTAAGTGGCTAAGTTTCTTAACTTAAAATTTAGTCAGATTCCAGGGTACTGTTTCGGTGTAACGAGGATAAAGGAGGTTCCTGAAAGATTCTTTGGCTTCTGCAATTATTAGCTTTATCGTTGCAGCTCGAAAAAAGTAATTCAATTAATAAGCTCAGAGATAATGCGGTAACCGGAACCTATTTCGTTATTTTGCTGGCACTTAGTTTTTTACATTTGGTTAATTTTGGTTCAAATTGCAGCATCATCTTCGTTTTTTATTTCCTTACAGAGCCGTAGTTTAATTCTTTTAGATGCTGTATCTTTGTGATACGATCTTATTTTACAAACTATGCATCAATTAAAATATCAATTGTCTCTCTGGATTTTATTTACATTTACGATGTTATTATTCGGATCATGTTCGGGTTACAAAATGATGAATGGCCCTGTTTTTAATCCAGGTGTTTCTTTGGAGTTGGCCGAATTACGGAAACAGGAAGTTTCCGGATTGAAATATAAATTATATTTTAAAATTCCGGAAGATAAAAATGAAGAGGTTTCTGGTAAAGTTGTTGTGGATTTTATGCTTAACCGGACTAATGTTCGTAAAACAAATGAATTTGGCGGAGTACTTCTGGACTGTCGTATAAATAAGGATAAGATTTATACAGTATGGGCCAATGGGAGACAAGTGAAAAAATGGATTGTTAATGAGCATATTGTAATTCCTGAATCGATAGTAAAGAAGGGCGCTAATCAGATTACTGTGCAGTTTGTTGCTGAGGATCAGTCGCTGAACCGTAATGCCGAATATCTTTATACTTTGTTGGTTCCAGATAGGGCACGTACACTTTTTCCTTGTTTCGATCAACCTAATCTGAAAGCAGAGTTCAGCTTGCAGCTGGATATTCCTGCCCGTTGGACAGCGGTATCAAATACCGCAATTATAAATGAGAAAACTACTAATGACCGTAAAGAAATTCATTTCGCACCTACCGAACCTCTCAGCACTTATCTTTTTTCTTTTGTTGCCGGTTTGTTAAACCGTACTGAACAGTTTCAGAATGGACAAAAAATTGCGGTATATCACCGGGAAACGGATCCTCAAAAACTGATGCAGCTTGATACAATTTTTCATCAGGTTTTTGCATCTATCAAGTGGATGGAAGAATATACGGGTGTACCTTATCCATTTGCAAAATACGATTTGATAATACTTCCCGGATTTCAATATGGGGGTATGGAACATACGGGTGCAACTCTTTATAATGATAGAAGGATGTTTTTAGATGAACATCCAACACCTGATGAAGAATTGGGCCGTACATTGTTGATTGCTCACGAAACTGCACATATGTGGTTCGGTGATTTAGTTACTATGAATTGGTTTAATGATGTGTGGACCAAGGAGGTTTTTGCAAATTATTTTGCAGCAAAAATTACTGAACCTCTTTTCCCTGACGTAAATCATAGGCTTTCTAATTTACGAACATTTTATACTTCCTCATTAGGCGAAGATCGTACACCCGGAACAACGTCTATACGTCAGCCTCTTGATAATTTACGAAACTCCGGGCTCATCTACGGCCAGATTATCTACAATAAAGCTCCTATTGTTATGGAAAAACTTGTGGAGTTGATTGGGCAAGAGGCATTTCAAAGCGGTATTCGGGAATATTTAAATACTTATGCCTATGGAAATGCAACATGGGATGATCTCGTTTCTATTTTAGATAGTAAAACCGATGCAGATCTAAAACAATTTAGCGATGTATGGGTAAATCAGAAGGGTATGCCTGAAATAGATATGGAACTTAAGGGTAATCGTCTTATTGTCCGCCAAAGAGATCTCTTGAATAGAGGAATATTTTGGCCACAACGTTTTAATGTAACGCTCTGTGGAAAGAAAACAATTTCAATGGAAATAAATCTTACAGATAGTTTGCTTGAACTGCCTCTCGATTTTTATCCGGATTATGTGCTTCCAAATACGGATGGTAGAGGTTACGGGCGCTTTCTCCTCTCTTCAGAGGCTGTTCAATATACTCAGGATAATTGGTTTTCAGAGAAGGATGAAGTTTGCCGCCTTTCGTTACTTATGACTTTATACGAGAATTATCAAGCAAAGCGTATATCTTCCTCACTTATAGCAAATGCTTTGTTAAAGGGTTTGCCCATTGAACAAAATCCGATTATTGCTTCTGCCCTTGTTGGATATTTGAATAGTTGTGTTAATGACTTGAATGGTGAACCACGTTTGTTAATAGAACAACGGATGTATGAACTGTATCTGACTCATAAACTGCCATCAGTCAGATTACAATTATTTCGAGTCTTGATGAGTATGGTTATTTCGCCAGATGTTATAGAATCATTATACGGTACATGGACTGACGGAAAAAGCGAATTATTAAGCGAACGGGATTATATGACTCTCTCTTATGAATTGGCTGTTAGGATGCCTGAAAGAAGTTCAGCTATTCTTGCTAAGCAAAGGGAGCGGATTACAAATCCGGATCGTATCAGGGAGTATGAGTATGTTGCACGGGCATTGAATCATGACACAACCAGATTGGATAATCTTTTTGAATCACTTCTTATTCCATCTAACCGGCGCGTTGAACCTTGGACCCAGACGGTGCTTTATTATCTAAATCATCCAATACGTCAGGATTATTCTGTCAAATATATACGTCCGGCTTTAGATGCATTGTTGGATGTTCAACGCACCGGCGATATCTTTTTCCCAAGAGGATGGGTGGGTGCGTTATTAGGAGGGTATCGAAGTCCGGATGCTTTCAATGAAGTTCAAGGTTTTCTGAAAGATAATCCGCAATACCCGCCTCTATTGAAAAATAAGATACTCCAGGCAGCTTACCCGTTGTTTCGGTATAACGAGGATTAAGGAGGTTCCTGAAAGATTCTTTGGCTTCTGCAATTATTAGCTTTATCTTTGCAGTTCGAAAAAAAATAATTTAATGAATAAGTTCAAAGACAATGCGGCAACCGAAACCTCTTTCGGTATTTTACTGGCACTTAGTTTTTCACATTTAGCTAATGATACATTGCAGTCGGTGATTTCGGCTGTTTATCCCCTGCTAAAGGAGAGTTTGGCTTTAAGTTTTGCTCAGATCGGTTTAATTACGCTGGTCTATCAGATATCGGCTTCTGTATTCCAACCCGTTGTTGGATTTTATCTGGATAAAAGACCAAATCCGTGGTTTCTCCCGATAGGAATGACCTTTACGATGACTGGGTTAACTACACTTGCTTTTGCTCATACCGTAACACTCACAGTAGTCGCTGTATTTTTGGTTGGTATTGGGTCTTCCATACTCCATCCGGAGGCATCCCGACTTACATCCATTGCTTCGGGAGGAAAACGCGGAATGGCACAGTCTTTATTTCAGGTAGGCGGAAATCTCGGTGGGTCGTTAGGACCTTTGTTGGTTGCTCTGATTATTGCTCCATACGGCCAGAAACATATTGCTTTATTCTCTATATTGTCGGTAATCTGTATTCTTGTAATGATTCCCATCTGTAAGTGGTACAAAAGAAAATTGAAGGAATTAAAGTCAGGAAAGAATACCATGCAGCCCATAAAACACTTGGCCATATCCCGCCCGAAATTGATTCTATCGCTGATAATTCTGCTGATACTTATTTTTTCAAAGTATGTGTATATGGCGAGTCTGACCAATTATTATACGTTTTATCTGATTGAAAAATTTGGAGTTACTGTACAACAATCTCAATTTTATTTATTCGGATTTCTTTTTGCCATTGCTCTTGGAACCCTGCTTGGCGGACCTATTGGTGATAGGGTAGGGCGTAAGTATGTGATCTGGGTATCGATTCTTGGGACGGCTCCTTTTAGTTTAATGATGCCCTATGCCGACTTACAGTGGACTTGTATTTTGAGTTTGGTTATCGGTTTGATTTTATCTTCTGCATTTTCAGCAATTTTAGTGTATGCACAAGAGTTGCTGCCTATGAAACTGGGACTTATTTCCGGCCTTTTCTTTGGACTGGCTTTTGGTATTGCTGGAATTTCGGCTGCAATTATGGGAAGTATAGCTGACGAAAAGGGTATAGAGTATATTTATCATCTTGTATCTTTTATGCCTTTACTGGGTATAGTAACCTATTTTTTACCTAATGTAAAGCGAAAAGTGTAACTGAATAAGTGATTGAATTATTGATGTTTTGTTACCCAGGTGATGTTGATTGATGTTATTTTTTGAACAATAGATCTTTTTAAATTGTTTTTAAGCCGAGTTAGTGAGTAATCTTTAACGCGACTCATTAATTATTTTAAAATATGTTTGTATGCAAAAGTTAATTTCTTATCCATTGTCAATAGTATATTATTTGTTATTTTATTTAACGTTACTGTTGTTTCATCCGATTCAGTGGATATGTTTTAATTTGTTTGGTTATAATGCCCATAAAAAGAGTGTGGATATATTAAGTTACTTTTTAGTGGCGAATACATATGTACTGGGAACTTCCTATAAATTTGAGAATCTGGAATTGTTGCCTCAAGGTGTTCCTCTTATAATTGCTGCCAATCATCAAAGCATGTATGACATAACTGCAATTGGATGGTTTATGCGAAAAGTGCATCCCAAATATATAAGTAAAATTGAATTAGCTAAGGGCATACCCAGTATTTCCTATAACTTAAATCATGGCGGTTCGGTTGTGATTGATCGTAAAGACCCCAGACAGAGTCTACCTGCCATTAAAAAGATTGCAGAGTATGTTGAACAAAATAAGAGATCGGTCATTATCTTTCCGGAGGGTACGAGGTGTAAGACGGGGGTTCCAAAACCTTTTGCCGAAAGTGGATTGAAATTACTGTGCAAGTATGCCCCATCGGCTTACATGGTTCCGTTAACTATTAATAACTCCTGGAAAATGACACGATGGGGATCTTTTCCATTAGGGATTGGTAATAAGCTGACTTTTACTATTCATCAGCCTTTTGCAATTGAAGGCATGTCTTTTTCAGAAATTTTTGAAAGAACGGAAAAAGCAGTTGTTGGTTCGGTGCGCAATTAGTTGTTGGTGTTTTTCATCTTAATTATATGCTTCATGGTTTTAGATTAAGCTATGTGCTTTTGTTGTAAATTATTTCACGACCTATTACTCACAATTAAATTATTCCCAATGGCTCTAAAAAATATACGCTTAGAAGTGATGCACTTCATGGAACAGAATATAGATAGTTTTATTAATCAATATTTAATACCTGTCGAAAAAATTTGGCAACCAACAGATTTTTTGCCAGATTCGGGTAGTGAAACCTTTTATGAAGATTTAAGGGAATTGCGGGAATTGGCTAAAGATCTGCCCTACGATTTCTGGGTTGTGCTGGTTGGTGATACCATTACAGAGGAAGCTTTACCCACCTACGAGTCTTGGTTGATGGAGGTTGAAGGTATTGTGAATGGCGATTCGGAAACCAGAAATGGCTGGTCAAAATGGATCAGACAATGGACCGGAGAAGAAAACAGACACGGGGATGTTCTTAATAAATATCTCTATCTGTCGGGGCGGGTAAATATGAGAGAAATTGAGCAAACAACGCAGCATCTTATTAATGATGGCTTTGATATAGGTACAGGCAGGGATCCTTACAAGAATTTTGTATATACCAGTTTTCAGGAATTAGCAACATTTACTTCCCATAATGGTATTGCGGAATTGGCTAAAAAGGGAGGCAATGATAAATTAGCACGTATGTGCCGACGAATAGCGGGCGACGAAATGAGACATCACTTGGCGTATAGCGAGTTTGTAAGACGAATCTTTGAAGTGGATCCGAGTGAAATGATGCTGGCCTTTAGCTATATGATGAGGCAAAAAATTGTAATGCCAGCTCATTTCTTAAGAGAATCAGGACAGAAAATAAGTACTGCATTTGAACAATTTTCTAATTCTGCACAACGTATCGGTGTTTACACAACGAGCGACTATATAGCTATTATGGAAAAGCTGATTGAAAAGTGGAAAATTGATAAAATAACAGGACTCACAGATGAGGCCGAACGAGCAAGGGATTTCTTAATGAAATTGCCTGCACGAATGGCTAAAATATCTGAAAGGTTGGTTATTCCTTCAGAACCTTATGTCTTTAAGTGGGTAACTCCGGTAGTAAAATAGACGTATTTATACATAAAAACATTCCATCTTCCTGACAGATTAAATTCGCAGGAAGATGGATTTTTTTATTTACAAGCTTTCATAATATCATCCCAGGCTGCAGCCAGATCGGCCATGCTTGGAAAGAGAATGTCTGCTCCTGCTCCCAATAGTACACTGTCTGGTAAAGGACCTGTATTAACGGCTATAGTGAAGATGCCTGCTGCTACGGAAGCTTCTACACCCATTGGTGCATTTTCTACAACCAAGGCCTCCCAGGGTTGAACTCCCGCTTTACTTAGCCCGATAAGATAGGGTTCCGGATGAGGCTTTCCGTACTCCACATCGTAGGCAGTAACCATCTTTTCTCTTTCAAAGCAATTGGGGAAGGATTGATTTAATTTTGAAAGCAATGACTCCTGCCCTGAACCTGTCACTACAAGAGTTTGTAGTCCAAGACTCTTTACATTTGAAAGCACCTCGGCTGCTCCATCCATAGTGGCTCCATCATTATAATGGTTGAACAACTCGGATTTCTGTTTATACATTTGTGCCTTTTCTACCTCAGTAGCATCTCTTCCGAACGTTCGTTGAAAAAGAATATTAATGGTGCTTTCGCCGGTCCTTCCTTCAAACATATAAAAATCTTCGGGGGTTGAGATGAGTTGATGCAGGCTGGAAGTTTCAGACCATGCACGGGCATGATAACGCATGGAATCGTATAATACTCCATCCATATCAAATAAAACGGCTTTGGGATTTAATATAGGGTACGAATGTCTATGCAGATAGCTTTGAATAGCTCGTTGAATCATTTTATTTGTCTTTTAAAGTATAATACAAAATTACACTAAAATGTTCGTGTAATCAAATGCGAACCGGTTGTTTGTTTTAAAAGGTAGTTATCTTTGTTTAAAAAGATTATACCGTTAATAGGTCTATTCTGTTTAGGTATTTAAAAACTGCATTGTTGATTCGCAGATTCTGCATTAATATTTAAAAAATGATAAATAGTTGAGGACTTTTTCTTTTTGATTAGTCTTATTAATGAAGTCAGCTTATTGTTATAGCCTTAAGTTATTATTTAAATTAATACATATGAAAAAATTATTCTGTATTTCTGTTCTCTTATTTGTTTTCTTTTTTGTCCGTGCAGGAGAATGGATCCGTGTGAACCAATTGGGATACCTTCCTGATTCGAAAAAGATAGCTGTATTTATGAGTGAATCTCCTATTGATTTGGACCGTTTTGAATTGAAAGATGCGTACAATCATTCTACAATTCTCACTTTCAATTCATTGAAATATGCTGGCAGATATGGTAAGATGCAGTCTACCTACCGATTGAACTTTAGTGCTTTTGAAGGTACCGGAACATATTATTTAAAAGCGGGTAATGCCGTTTCTCCGGTGTTCAGGATTAATGCACATGTATATGATGGTACAGCCGATTTTTTGCTTCATTATATGCGTCAGCAAAGGTGTGGATACAATCCATGGTTAAAAGATAGTTGTCACCTGCACGATGGTTACATTGTTTATCATCCGACCCGTTCGGGTGAGAAGATTGATGTTACCGGAGGTTGGCATGATGCAACGGATTATCTACAATATACGGCCACCTCTTCCAATGCAATATATCAGATGATGCTGGCATACCAGCAAAATCCGGAATCTTTTGGTGATGCTTATCAGGCGAACGGACATCCCGGATCAAATGGGATTCCGGATATAGTTGACGAGATTAAATGGGGACTTGACTGGTTGAACAAGATGAATCCGGAGAAGGGAATGATGTTTAATCAGATAGCGGATGACAGGGATCATGCTGGTTTCAGATTGCCTACAAGAGACTCTGTTGATTATGGATGGGGTAAAGGTACAGGCAGACCGGTCTACTTTTGCACCGGAGAACCTCAGGGATTGCTGAAACATAAGAACAGAGCTACCGGAATAGCCTCTACAGCTGGAAAGTTTTCGTCTTGTTTTGCCTTAGGATCTAAAGTGTTGTCCAGATTTTATCCGGATTTTGCCAAAGAAATAGGGGATAAGGCTGCTGATGCTTTCGACCTTGGCGTGCAATATCCGGGAGCATGCCAGACAGCCCCGGGTTCTGCTCCATATTTTTATGAGGAGGATAATTGGGTAGACGACATGCAATTGGCTGCTGTTGAATTATATAAGTCGACCAAAGATGAGAAATACATGAAGATGGCTGTAAATTATGGTAGGATGGAACCTGTTACTCCCTGGATGGGAGCTGATAGTGCCCGACATTATCAGTGGTATCCATTTATGAACGTTGGGCATTACAGACTTGGAAATTCGACTGATAAGCGAGTTAGTGATGAATTTAAACGGAACATGCGTACTGGAATTGAACGTGTATTTGAAAAAGCAAAGGAAAATCCATTTCTAAATGGTATACCGTATATATGGTGTTCAAATAATTTAGTTGCCGCATTATTAACGCAGTGCCGATTGTATCGGGAAACCACCGGCGATATTCGTTACGATGAAATGGAGGCGGCATTAAGGGATTGGCTGTTTGGTTGTAATCCATGGGGTACAAGTATGATAGTTGGTCTTCCTTCGTGGGGCGACTATCCTGAGTTTCCTCATTCTTCGTATGTTGTTGGCGGTATAGGAAATACTCCGGGCGGATTAGTAGACGGACCAGTTTACGGTGCTATTTTTAATGGATTGTTGGGAGTTAAAATTACGGAGCCGGACTTATATGCTCCTTTCCAATCGGATTTAGTCGTGTACCACGATGATGTCTCAGACTATTCAACCAATGAGCCAACAATGGATGGAACGGCAAGTCTTACTTATTATCTTTCTGCTATGCAAAAGGATGGTATGGAATTATCAAAGCGTAACACTTCTCGAAACATCGAGGTGGCAGGAGGAATAGTTCGTACCGATCCTTCAAAAAAACAGTTGACATTGGTTTTTACAGCAGCCGACAAAGCGGACGGTGCCGATATTATCCGTGAGACATTAAAACGTAATCAGGTTCAGGGGGCATTCTTCTTTACAGGCGGTTTTTATAGAGATTTTCCTGATGTGATTAAATCTTTAAAACAGGATGGACATTATTTGGGCGCCCATTCTAATGATCATCTTCTTTATTGTGCCTGGGAAAATAGAGATTCCACATTGATAAGCAGAGAAATATTTACAAAAGATATAGTTGATAATTATAATTTGATGGCAAAAGCAGGTATTCATCCTGCGGATGCTCCTCTATTTATACCTCCATACGAATGGTATAACGAAGAGATAGCCGGCTGGGCTCAGGGTATGGGATTGAAAATTGTGAATTTTACACCTGGTACCGGATCTAATGCTGATTATACAACTCCTGATATGAAAAATTATCGCAGTAGTAAGGATATTTTTAACCGAATTATGAAAGTTGAAGAAACTGATGGATTAAACGGACACTTGTTATTGGTCCATCTTGGTACGCATCCTGACCGGACTGATAAGTTTTATAATCGGTTGGATAAACTAATCAAAACATTGAAAAAAAGAGGATATACGTTTGTTCCCTTGCGTGATGCTACAGGTTATTGATGATAATCCTGGCTGCTTTATCTTAAATAACAAAGCAGAAATGATTCTTTAAATAAAAAACGACCCCAAAAGTATTTCAGAATACTTTTGGGGTCGTTTTTATTGATAAGATAAACTGCTTACCACTAGTGAATCTTTCTCGAAAAATAATAGACTGCTCTTATTATTGTGCAGAGTAGCCAGGAAACAGATTTCGGATTTCTGCTTCTGTTGGCTGTTTGCCATATTCACATATTTGAAAAGATTCTATGGCTTTTACATTACTTAAATCAGTATATCTATACCATTTGTAAAGTAATTCTTTATCCTTTTCTGTAATAACCCCTCTTCTTATTACATAGTTTTTTTCGAGGTAGTTAAGTCTTCCTTCTTTGTCTGAGGGTATGACGTCTTTTGATTGATTTATCCATGGTAACCATTCGTATACTTGTGAAACGTGTGCATCAAGTAAGTTTGCTTTTTCTTTAGTTACCGGTGTTATATCTATCACAATGTCCGATCTAAAGGGTAAAGGAGTTGTAAAGCGATCTCTTGTATATAAAAATAATGGATTGTTTTTGATAGCAGGCACCTCAGGAAGCATTTGAGGTACTGTTACCATAAAAGCTGCATCCTGAACCAGGAGTGAGGCATTTCTATGATCTGGATGATAATCGAAGGGACGATGGGTGATTACTACATCTGCTTTCCATTCCCTTATTAAGCGAATAACTTTTAATCGGTTTTCTAGTGTAGGTAGCAGTTCGCCATCATTTATGTTAACAACTTCGTATGCGCATTTAAGCCTTTTTGCAACTTCTTCGGTTTCTTTTAACCTAACAGCAGCTAATTCAATGGGGTTATAAGATTGATGGCCTTTATTTCCATTCGTGAGGGATACGCATTTTACCTCGTGTCCGGCAGCTGTAAAAAGAAGTGCAAGACCACCACTGGTTATTTCGCAATCGTCTGGGTGGGCACAAATAATTATCACACGTTTTGAATCTTTTGACTCTTCTGAGCTCAGCATGTTAACACAAGGGTAGATCAGCATCAGTGCCAACAAAATAAATCTCTGTTTCATAGTAATTTTCAATAAAAGGTGTAAAAAAAAGTTCTTAGCATTATTAATTTAATACTATAGAACAAAGAAAAGAATTTTTTATAGATTTATTAGTAATGTTCTCTTATTTTCTGAAATAATACTTAAAGTATAAGATTGGTGATTAAATTTAGATTAATTAAAGTTTGTATTCTTAATACCAATTTTGTCTGAAAAAGATTGTGAGCAATAAAAATGGCTACTCAGAACAATCTAAGTAGCCATTCATTCGAATTAAAAAGTATTATAGTTTAGCTTTTATAGCTTCGCTTTCTTTTTCGTATCCTGGTTTGTTTAACAATGCAAACATATTCTTTTTATATGCTTCCACTCCTGGCTGGTCAAATGGATTTACTCCTAACATGTAGCCGCTTATACCGCATGCTTTTTCAAAGAAATAGAAAAGCTGACCAATATAATATGCGTTTACCGCAGGAAGAGTGATTTTGATATTTGGTACACCTCCATCAACATGAGCAAGCTGAGTACCAAGTTCGGCCATCTTGTTTACTTCGTCTACACGTTTGCCTGCAAGGAAATTCAATCCGTCAAGATCTGCATCATCCTCAGGAATTTCTACCCGATGATCGGGAGATTCAATGGAGATAACTGTCTCAAAGATGGTACGTTCGCCTTCCTGGATCCACTGACCCATCGAATGGAGATCAGTTGTGAGATCTACTGCTGCAGGGAAGATTCCCTTATTGTCTTTTCCTTCGCTTTCTCCATAAAGCTGTTTCCACCATTCACCAATATAATGAAGTTTGGGATGGAAATTTGCTAATATTTCAATCGTTTTGCCACTTTTGTACAATTCGTTGCGAACAGCTGCATATACAGCCGAAAGATTTTCTTCGAAAGGAACTTCGATTCCTGTCTTTTTTTCCATTGATACAGCTCCTGCAACTAATTCGCGGATGCTGATACCAGCTACAGCAATGGGAAGTAAACCTACTGGAGTAAGAACTGAAAAACGACCTCCAACATTATCGGGAATAATAAATGTTTTGTAGCCCTCTTTTGTGGCTAAAGTGCGCAATGCACCCTTAGATTTATCTGTAATGGCTACGATACGGGTTTTAGCCTCTTCTTTACCAACAGCATCCTCCAACTGTTTTTTCAAAATACGAAATGCCAAAGCCGGTTCAGTTGTAGTACCTGATTTGGAAATATTGATAATTCCAAATTGTTTGTCTTTCAGAATTTCAGTAAGTTCATATAAGTAATCTTCACCAATATTTTGTCCGGCATACAAAAGAATCGGATTTTTGCGTTCTTTAAGAAGGAAATCGAAGCTATTGTTTAGGGCATCAACTACAGCTTTTGTGCCTAAATAGCTCCCACCAATTCCCACAGCTACTACCACTTCACATTTTTCGCGAAGAATGTTGGCCGTATTTTCGATATCGGTAAGTTCTTCGTCAGTAATGGAAGAGGGGAGGTGTAACCAACCTAAAAAATCGTTTCCTTTACCGTCGCCATTATGCAGTGTGGCGATGCAATCGTTTGCTTTTATTTCCTGATCCAGAATCTGTTTTTTTGAAACTGTTCCCAGAACTTTGTCAATGTTTAAACTGATGTTCTTCATATATCAATTTGAATTTATTTAAACGTTTCAGTCAACTGCCGGATTACGGTAGTCGGAGATTTCTTTTCGTATAAAATATCATACAATGCATTGAGGATAGGCATCTTTACATTGTATTTTTTGTTAATCTCGTAAATGCATTTGGTGCCGTAGTATCCTTCTGCAATCATCTCCATTTCGAGTTGAGCAGTTTTAACAGAATATCCTTTACCGATCATTGTTCCGAAAGTCCTATTTCTGCTAAAGCGAGAATAGGCCGTTACCAGTAGATCTCCAAGATATACAGAGTCTGTAATATCTCTTTCCAGACCGTGAATCGCATCTACAAAGTTGCGCATCTCTTCGATAGCATTTGAAATAAACACAGCTTGAAAGTTGTCTCCGTATTTCATCCCATGACAGATACCGGCTACAATAGCATATACATTCTTTAATACGGATGCATATTCAATCCCGATAACATCTTTACAGACAGAGTTCATCAGGTATTGATTCTTAAATACTGGAGAAATTGCTTTCACCTTTTCTATATCCGGACAAGCCAATGTAATATATGAAAGTCTTTCTAAAGCTATTTCTTCAGCATGACAAGGACCTCCAAGTACAGCTATATTTTCAATAGGTACCTTAAAATATTCAGCAAAATAATCTGTAATAAGCATATTTTCATCAGGAACAAGTCCTTTGATGGCTGAAATGATAAATTTATCAGTCAGTGATGCTTTTACTTTTTTCAGATGTTGTTTTAAAAAGGGGGATGGCGTAGCAAAAATTAATGTATCCGAATCCTTTATTATCTGATTTATATTTGTGTAAAATGTAATACGACTGATATCGAACTTTACAGCAGTTAAATAGCGTGGATTATGTTCCAATTGCTTGAACTCTTCAACGCTTTCCGGACGCCGCATATACCAGTTGATGCTGCCTTGCGTAGACAACACAATCTTGGCCAGTGCAGTAGCCCAGCTACCTCCTCCCATAATAGCAATTTTTCCAGGCAAATTCATACGTTCGGATTTATTTGTCGGCATTTGCAATCCAGGCTTCCACTTCTTCGGCAGTAGGATTCGATAATTCCAGTTTATATTTTTTATTCATCTCACAAAGTTCCTGTCTTAACTTGTTTGGGTTTAATCCCTTCAAGGTATCAATAGTGAGATATCCGGCTTTTTGTAAGGCCGGAACCCAAGCTTCGTCAATTCCCAGGGCGGCATATTTGTCTGCGCTATCTTTTTTTATAGTCTTTTCAGGGCGCATTTGCGGGAAGAATAAAACTTCCTGAATGCTTTCCTGACCAGTCATGAACATTACTAAGCGATCCATACCGATACCCATACCACTTGTAGGAGGCATACCATATTCGAGGGCACGAAGAAAGTCGTTGTCGATAAACATCGCTTCATCATCACCCTTTTCAGACAAACGAAGTTGCTCTTCAAAACGAGCACGTTGATCGATCGGGTCGTTAAGCTCAGAATACGCATTGGCAAGTTCTTTACCATTAACCATTAATTCGAAACGCTCCGTAAGCTCCGGATTTGTACGATGCTTCTTGGTAAGAGGTGACATTTCGATAGGATAGTCGGTTATAAAAGTAGGCTGGATGTATAATCCTTCACATTTTTCTCCAAAAATCTGATCAATAAGCTTGCCTTTACCCATAGTCTCATCTTGTTCGATATTCATCTGTTTGCACACATCCCGAAGTTGATCTTCGTTCATGCCACTGATATCAATGCCAGTATGTTCCTTAATGGAGTCAATCATGGTTACACGTTTGTAGGGGGCCTTGAAATCTATTTCCTTTTCACCCATCTTAACCTTTGTAGTTCCATGAACATCCATACATATTTTTTCAAGCATCTGTTCTGTAAATGCCATCATCCAATTATAGTCCTTATAGGCTACATATATTTCCATTGCAGTAAATTCAGGATTGTGAGTCCGGTCCATACCTTCATTACGGAAATTACGGCTAAACTCATAAACACCTTCAAAACCTCCTACAATCAGTCTTTTCAGATATAATTCGTTTGCAATACGTAAGTATAAAGGAATATCCAATGCATTATGGTGGGTAACGAATGGTCGTGCACTTGCTCCACCCGGGATGCTTTGCAGAACCGGAGTGTCAACTTCAATATAGCCACGCTCATTGAAAAATTCGCGCATGGAATTGAATATCTTCGTACGTTTAATAAAGATATCTTTTACACCTTCGTTAACAATAAGATCTACATAGCGTTGGCGATAACGCATTTCCGGGTCGGTAAATCCATCAAATACAACCCCGTCTTTAACTTTAACAACAGGCAGAGGCTTAAGAGATTTGGAAAGAACTGTCAGCTCTTCTGCATGAATGGAAATTTCTCCCATCTGAGTACGGAATACAAAACCCTTAACTCCAACAAAGTCTCCAATGTCGAGTAACTTTTTAAATACGGTGTTGTATAACTCTTTGTCTTCTCCCGGACAGATGTCATCACGGGTGATATATACTTGAATACGACCTTCGGAATCTTGTAATTCCATAAAAGAAGCCTTGCCCATGATACGGCGACTCATAATACGTCCCGCAATTTGTACCGGTCTGCGGTCTGCGTCGTCTTTAAACGATGCTTTAATTTCATTTGAATAAGCATTCGTTACATACTCTGCGGCTGGATATGGTTCTACCCCGATACTCCGCAATTGTTCCATGCTATTGCGCCTTATGACTTCCTGTTCGCTCAGATCAATTAGATTCATTATGCTATTTTTTTGTAAAATACGGGACAAAAGTACAAAACTTTATGTTGAAAGTAGCTATAGGTAATACTAAAATTACTTATATGCAGTCATTTCGAATGTATTTTAGATGAATTTAAAGCATATTTCGTATCGCTTCAGGTAAGAAGAAGCGAATATCTTTTCCGTCTTCAAGTGCTTTGCGAATGAATGAAGACGAAATTTCTATTATAGGGGCTTGGACCAACTTAACATTGGGTAACTTTGAAGGTATTTTTACATCATAACCTTTCCTTGGATAGATTAATAAATGGTATTTTGAAACCAATATTTCCGGATCTTTCCATTTGTCAATACTCAGCCAATTGTCTGCACCGATGATGAGGCTAAAATTGTGATCAGGATAAGCCGCACTTAGTGCATCTAATGTTTGGATGGTGTAGGAGGGCTGAGGTAACTGAAATTCAAAATTACTTGCTTTGAACTTCGGATATCCGTCAATCGCTTTTTGGGTTAATTCGTATCGAAACTCGTCGTCCATCAAATCAGTCTTTTCTTTTAATGGATTATGAGGTGTAACAAGAAACCAGACTTCATCAAGTCCTTCGAATTCACATAAATAATTAGCCAAGGCCAGATGTCCGATGTGAATTGGATTAAAAGAGCCGGGATATATTCCTGTTTGTTTCATTATCAGTTGTTAATGCTGAATAAAGATAGGACTTTTATTCAAAAAAGTACTAACTTTTTGAACAAAAAGTCCTATGATTTATATTAAAAAGTCCTATTATTTTTTTTGCCTTTTTTCAATAATCTAAAAAGGCTTTGATAACCTGGAGCGTTTCTGCTTTTGCATTTTCAAGATTATCATTAATTATCACTTTATCGAACTTAGAAGCAAAACTCATTTCAAATGAGGCTTTAGTCAGTCTGTTTTCAATTACATCCATACTGTCTGTTCCTCTTCCTACAAGGCGGTCGCGCAGAGCTTCAATACTTGGTGGTTGGATAAAAATAGAAAGAGCTTTATCTCCGTAATAATTTTTAATATTACAACCTCCAACCACATCGACATCAAATACTACATTGTTCCCTTCGTTTAAAATCCGCTCTACTTCGCTTTTCAGAGTTCCATAAAACTTATCGGTATAAACTTCTTCGTATTCAAGAAATTCACCTTCATTTATTTTTGCTCTGAATTGCTCTGGTGTGAGAAAATAATATTCCACACCGTCTTTTTCATTTCCTCTTGGAGACCTGCTGGTTGCCGAAATGGAAAAATGAAGATTTAAATTCTGTGTTAATAGATAATTAATTATGGTTGATTTGCCCGACCCTGACGGCGCAGAAAATATAACAAGTTTACCAGCCATATATTATAAAACGTTTAATACTTGTTCCTTAATTTGTTCCAGTTCATCTTTCATCTGTACAACAATCTGCTGCATTTCTGCATGATTACTCTTTGATCCCAGAGTGTTTATTTCGCGGCCAATTTCCTGGGCTATAAATCCAAGTTTCTTCCCTTGTCCATGGCCGTTGCTCATGGTGCTTATAAAATACTTCAAATGATTGTCCAGTCTGTTTTTTTCTTCATTCACATCCAGCTTCTCAATGTAATATATCATTTCTTGCTCAAATCTGTTGTTGTCTATTTCAACTCCGTTCAATTTGGCAATGCTCTCATTGATGCGTGTTTTTATTTTTTCAATACGCTCTGCATCGAATTCTCCAATACGATCTAATAATGAAGCAATGTTTGCAATTTTTTGTTCAAATAATTTCTGAAGCATGGCTCCTTCTTGTAGCCGGAATTCCTTAAGATGCTTGATTGCTTCTTTAATTGTTTTCATCACTAACTCCCATTCGCTTTCATCAACTTCAGCAATGTCTGATTTGATTGCTTCAGGCAAACGTAATAAAGTTGTGAACCAATCAGCCGGAACCGGAATATTTAGTTTCTCAGAAACGTCCTTGATCTGATTATAGTAACTTTCTATTGCAGCAAGATTTATTTGTGTTGGGGTATCTTTACCAATATATTCAATGAAGATAGAGAAGTCCACTTTACCACGTTCCACTTCCTGAAGCAATAAACTTCGTACCGCCATTTCTTTGTCCTTATAAATTCCAGGAATACGAGTGGAAAGATCCAGCTGTTTGCTGTTAAGTGCTTTCACTTCTACAGTTACTTTTTTGGAAGGAAGTTCGGCTGTAACTTTGCCAAACCCAGTCATAGATTGTATCATAGTTCTTAAACTTTGTGCAAAGTTACTTTTTATTTCTAACAATGATTGTTATACTGTATAAAAATGTAATTTTGCACTTTAAAACTAGTAATTATGTCATATATTTTAAATATCGAGACTTCGACTTCTGTTTGTTCAACAGCCTTGTGTCATGATGGTAATGTTATATTTGCCAACAAATCAACCGAAGGTCCTTCTCATTCTGTCCTTTTAGGAACTTTTGTTGCAGAGGCTTTAGAGTTCATTGATAAAAACGGATTGAAATTAGATGCTGTAGGTGTAAGTAGTGGACCAGGATCTTACACAGGTTTACGTATTGGTGTATCTATGGCGAAAGGCCTTTGTTTTGGCTATGGAATACCTTTAATTGCAGTTCCCACACTTAAAATAATCGCTTCTAAAGCCATTTCATTAAACAATAAAACGGATGAAACTCTATATTGTGCGATGTTGGATGCCCGACGTATGGAGGTATATGCATCCATATTTGATAAAGAATTGATGACTTGTCGTGAAACTGCTGCTGATATTGTAACATCAGAAACTTATGAAGATTTTTTGAATAAGGGTCCTGTATGCTTTTTTGGAAATGGAGCCGAAAAGTGTAAGACTGTAATAACTCATCCAAATGCTATGTTTATGGATCAGATTTATCCATTGGCGGAAGATATGGCTTTATTGGCTGAAGATGCTTTTATAAAAGGAGAATTTAAGGATGTTGCCTATTTTGAGCCTTTTTATTTGAAAGATTTTGTTGCCACGGTAGCACGAAATAAGGTTCTTTAATTAATTCCTATATATAAAAAAAGCGGCCTTAAAGCCGCTTTTTTTATATATAGGAATTAAGATATTAACCTAAGAATCCCAAAAGAATACCTGCAGCAACTGCAGATCCGATTACTCCGGCAACATTTGGTCCCATTGCGTGCATCAACAAATAATTGTTGGGGTCATACTCCTGACCAACAATATGTGAGATACGGGCTGAGTCGGGCACAGCTGATACACCTGCATTACCGATAAGCGGGTTAATCTTATTTCCTTGTTTTAAGAATAGATTAAAGAACTTAACGAATAACACTCCGGCACAAGTAGCTATAACGAATGACAAAGCACCTAAACCGAAAATTTTTACGGAGTTAACAGTCAGAAATTGAGTTGCTTGTGTAGAAGCACCCACAGTGATTCCTAATAAAATAGTAATTGTATCAATTAGCGGACCGCGGGCAGTTTCTGCAAGACGACGTGTTACTCCACTTTCTTTTAGTAAATTACCAAAGAATAACATACCCAACAGAGGTAAACCAGACGGTACTAGGAAGCAAGTCAGTAACAAACCAACAATTGGAAATACAATTTTTTCAGTAGATGAAACTACTCTAGGAGGTTTCATTCTGATTAAACGTTCTTTTTGCGTTGTTAACAGTCTCATAAATGGAGGTTGAATAATTGGAACCAAGGCCATATATGAATAGGCCGAGACTGCAATTGCACCCATTAGATTTGGAGCAAGCTTCGAAGAAAGGAAGATAGCGGTGGGGCCATCAGCACCTCCAATGATACCGATTGCTCCGGCTTGATTAGGCTCAAATCCCATCTGAAGAGCAATTATATACGCTCCAAAAATACCGAATTGAGCAGCTGCACCGATTAACATCAATTTAGGGTTGGATATAAGAGCCGAAAAGTCGGTCATAGCTCCAATTCCTAAGAATATTAATGGTGGATACCAACCGGATGTTACTCCTTGATAAAGAATATTCAATACTGATCCTTCTTCATAAATCCCAACTTGAAGTCCGGCATCTTTAAAAGGAATATTTCCAAGTAATATACCAAATCCGATTGGAATAAGTAGCATGGGTTCAAATTCATACTTAATGGCCAGAAAAATAAACAGAAGGCCAATAAGTATCATCACAAGATGTCCCGGAGTCGCATTATATACGCCCGTGTAGGTGAGGAATGTCTGTAGATTGTCACCTAAAAACGTTAAGAAACTTTCTTGCATAACCTTATCCGATTATAATAATATCGGCTCCTTCCAAAACGGAGTCACCTTTACTTACTTTAATCTCAATAACCTTACCTTCCCTGTCGGCATTGATGTTGTTTTCCATCTTCATCGCTTCCAGTACAGCAACTTTTTGGCCTCTTTTTACAACATCACCAACCTTACAGTCAATGCTTAAAATAACTCCAGGAAGTGGAGTTTTAACTGCTCCGGCAGAACTTGGGGCAGTGTGACGGGCTACAACCGGTTCTCCGCTAGGAGTAGTAGGAGCCTGTGCTGGTCTTTTAAGCGTAACCATTTGCTTCTTGGCTGGCTTATCCATTTGAACTTTGTAAGGAGTTCCGTTAACTTCAACTTCTGCAAAGTTGTCTTCAACGTTATTTACAGTCACATTGTAGATGTTTCCGTTAATAGTATATTTGAATTGTTTCATTTTTGTACTTTCTTAGATGATTATTTTTTTGGAATTTCACGTAAACCATAGAGTTTAGAACTCCATGGAGAATAGTTGCGAGTTACTTTCTGAATTGTTAATACGGTGTTCTCAACATCATGAACATCTTCCGTAACTTCATAAAGAGCTGTTGCAATTGCAGCAAATATTTCACCAGCTTCTTCTCCCAATTCATCCTCTTTTGCGTTTGAACCTACAGCTGCAGATGACGCTTTTGCTCTTATCGCATTACGCTTTGATGCTGCAATTGAAACTTTCCCAACTTGTTTGAAAATAAAATACAAAAGAAACAGACCAAGGAATGTTACAGCCATTGCAGTGATGGTCATGCCAACTCCCAAAGAGTCATTGTTCTTAAAGTTGTCAATCTTTTCGTTAGAATCCAACGTGAGATTGTTTGTACTTGGTGTAACTTTTGTTAGTTGAGTCCACTCTGCCTGTCCGTCAATTTTGCGACCATAGCTGATATCTGCAAGTTGTCCTGATGCAACAGTGATTTCATCAATCAGAGTTCTTCCATCCGAATCATACAATGCAATATAGTTATCGCTAAATGGATCTAATTTAAAGTTTACATGGAAAGTTCCTCTGTCAGGAAGGTCGTCGGCCCAAAAAATTACATGTTGTCCCGGGCGAATCTTAGTGAGTACGTCACCTTTAGGAATTGAATATTTTTTTGGATTGTTTTTATCGTTAGTCAAAAAACATCCGGCAATATTCACAGTTCCTGCCGATCCATTATATAATTCAATCCATCCATTTCTCTGACCATAATCATCAACAAAGTTGCTTTCATTTATAACAAGTACTTCATTGATTCGCATGGAAGTGGCTAACTGTGCTTTTGCCCCTACAGAAAGGAACAAAACAAAAAGCATCAGTATCCCTATTTTCTTTTTTATCATATTCATCTCCTTTTTTATGAATTATAAAGGTAGATTATCATGTTTCTTTGCAGGGTTTGTCAACTTCTTAGTCTGAAGCTGCTGCAAAGCACGGATAATCCGGAAACGGGTGTTACGAGGCTCGATAACATCATCAATATAACCATATTGAGCTGCATTGTACGGATTTGCAAATGCTTTTTTGTATTCCTCTTCTTTTTCAATCTGAGCTTTAGCTGGATCTTCTGCAGCTGCAACTTCTTTTGCAAAGATAACTTCAACAGCTCCACTCGGGCCCATAACAGCAATCTCAGCAGTTGGCCAAGCATAGTTCATGTCACCACGAAGATGTTTTGAACTCATTACGCAATAGGCTCCACCATACGATTTTCTTAAAGTTACTGTAACCTTAGGAACAGTAGCTTCACCATAAGCATAAAGAAGTTTAGCACCGTGAAGAATTACACCATTGTATTCCTGACCTGTGCCTGGTAAGAATCCCGGTACGTCAACCAAAGTAACCAAAGGAATATTAAATGCATCACAGAAACGAACGAAGCGGGCTGCTTTACGTGAAGCGTTGCTGTCAAGACATCCTGCCATTATTTTAGGCTGATTTGCAATCACACCAACAGACTGGCCATTGAAGCGGGCAAAACCAACAATAATGTTCTGAGCATAGTCCTTATGAACCTCAAGGAATTCACCATTATCAATGATTGTTCCAATCACTTCATACATGTCGTAAGGTTTATTAGGCTCATCAGGAATAATATCATTCAGTGTATCATCCAAGCGATCAATAGGGTCGTTGCACTCCATAAGTGGAGCTTCCTCCAAGTTGTTTTGAGGCATATAGCTGATAAGTTGGCGAATCAACTTCAATCCGTCTTCTTCGTTATCAACAGCAAAGTGAGCAACACCAGATTTTGTAGTGTGAACACTAGCTCCACCTAATTGCTCTTGTGTAACATCTTCTCCAGTTACAGATTTAACAACCTTCGGACCTGTGAGGAACATATAGCTGGTACCTCTGGTCATGATATTAAAGTCGGTCAAAGCAGGAGAATAAACGGCTCCACCTGCGCATGGACCAAAAATTCCAGAAATCTGAGGAACAACACCTGAAGCCAAAATATTACGCTGGAAAATTTCTGCATAACCTGCCAAGGCGTTTACACCCTCTTGAATACGAGCTCCACCAGAGTCATTCAATCCAATTACCGGTGCACCCATTTTCATTGCCTGATCCATCACTTTGCAGATCTTCATGGCCAATGATTCAGATAGAGCTCCTCCAAATACAGTAAAATCTTGTGCATATATATATACAAGACGTCCATCTATTGTTCCATATCCGGTAACAACACCATCTCCCAGGAATTTGGTGGCATCAATACCGAAATTAGTACAACGATGCTGAACGAACATGTCGAATTCTTCAAAACTACCTTCGTCAAGCAACATGGCAATTCTTTCACGGGCAGTATATTTACCTTTTTTGTGCTGAGATTCAATTCTCTTTTCTCCACCTCCGATACGAGCTTTTTCACGTAATTGAATTAGCTCTTTTACTTTTTCAAGTTGGTTACTCATGTTTTTATATTTTGATATTAGAATAAAGTAATAAATTATTTTTCAGGATGTTCGCAAAGTTCTGTGAGCACACTGCAAGTAGACTTTGGATGAAGAAATGCAATATTCAGTCCTTCGGCACCACCTCTTGGGGCTTTGTCGATCAATTTAACACCTTTAGCTTCCACTTCGGCCAATGCTTCAGCAACAGAAGGAACGGCAAATGCGATGTGATGAATGCCTTCGCCTTTCTTTTCAATAAATTTGGCAACTGCACTTTCTTCGCTTGTTGGTTCGAGTAATTCAATTTTAGTCTGGCCAACCATAAAGAAAGCTGTCTTTACTTTTTGATCTGCAACTTCTTCAATGTTATAGCATTTCAAACCTAAAACTTGTTCGTAGTAGGGCAGTGCCTCTTCGATACTTTTTACAGCAATACCTAAATGTTCAATATGCGTAATTTCCATGATATATTAATAAATTAAATGATTTTTTATTGCTGCAAATGTACATTCTTTTTATACAATGGTGAAATATTTCTTTAATTTTATCCAATGATATATCAATTCTGACAGCCTAAAAATGAATAATTGAGTTTTTTCAGAATTCAGCAATTATTCTCAGATTGAGTTGACGGCCTGTGAGATAATTCGGAACGGCATATTGCTGGTTGTAAATGTCGGTTACCCAATAATATGAACTGACATTTTTTATATTCAAAATATTAAAGACATCCACTCCAATCCAAATATTTTTAAATTTACTCATTATCCCACGTTGCATAATATTTTCTGTTGCGCCGGCTATTTGATAAGATAATCCCAGATCAACTCTTTTGTAAGGAGACATACGAAAGAATCCATCTTCATATCCTTTTCTGGGAGCCGTTATGGGCAATCCTCCGGAAAGCACTCCTTTAAGATTTAATTTAACCTTTTTATATCCGGGGAAATAGTCCTGAAAAAATAGAGAAACATTGTACCTCTGGCTATTTGGCATTGGAACTGTTACCTTGTCTCTGATTGTTTGTTCCGCTTTCATGATTGAAAAGCTCAGCCATGAGTCGGTTCCGGGAACAAATTCGCCAAAAAACTTTACGTCCATCCCTAACGCATAGCCATTGGCGCAATTTTCACCGTAATACCTTATCTTTACATTGTCTACAGTATAAGGATTAAGTTTATCCATCATTTTGTAGTAAATTTCAGTTGATATTTTGAAATTTCTTTCGGCTGCGCGGAATGTGTAATCTCCGCCTAATATAAAATGGACTGATTGCTGAGATTTCAGAGCATCATTTAAAACTACAACATTATTGGAGTGTTCATCTTGTTTGGTAATACGCATTTCTTTGTAAAAAGGAGACTGGTAGTAAATGCCGGAGGCAAAACGGAATGTAAGATCCTGATTGAAGTTGGGTATAAAGCCGATTGAAGCTCGTGGACTGAAAATGAATTCCTTGTTGAAGCTCCAATAACTTCCCCTGATACCAGCTACCAATGTAAATAATCCATGTTTGGTCCTGAATTTGAAATTGTCTTGCAGGTAACCGGAAATCCGGCTGCTTTCAAGCTTATTGTTCGAATACAGATTAGTAATAAGGCTTACTTCTGATCCTGTGTAAGGTAAAGAATATCCTGCCGAATCACGTTTTTCCCACTCATTAATTCGGTCTTTAATCTTTTCGAGTTGAACATTGATTCCCCACTTCACGGTGTTGTTTTTTAATTTGCTTTCGCCATAATGTCCAAAAGTGATGATATTTGAGTTAAGTTTGTTCCTTGCATGTTCGTGATAGGTTCCAACCTCAAGAGCAGAAGATGCATCGTCGTCTGTATTGTTCTCTTCACCCAAATCATTCAGCCAGTATTCGCCTGATATATCATACGTTTCTTCTTCTTTGCTTGAAAAAGCCGAAGCCTGAAGGCCTAACTCCGTTTGCTCGTTCAGCCTTTTTTTTATTATCACCGCTCCAAAGAGAGTTTCAAACTTATCCTGTTCTCGTCCATCAAAATAAACCTTGAATTTTTTTATCATAGACGTTGTTCCGAAAGAAGTTTCGCGTGTAAAGGGTGTGAATTTGTAATTATTTATTGAGACGTTTCCTAAGAAATTGACATCCAACGTTGGAGTGATCTGATAAGTTATATACGACTGTAAGTCAACAAAAGTAGGATTGAATTCAGCGTCTGTATCCATTGTATTCAACAACGATTGGTTTGTTTTGTAACGGATACCTGTGATTTGAGTTAATTTGCCGATGCTACTTCCAACATAAGCGCTTGCACCAAGAAAGCTCAGAGAAGCAGAGCCTTCCAGCGATTTAGGCTTTTTGTAATTGATATCCAAAACTGAGCTCATCTTATCTCCGTAACGTGCTTCAAAGCCTCCGGCCGAAAAATTGACAGACTCAGTGAGTTCAGGATTGATAAAGCTTAGCCCCTCTTGTTGGCCGGACCGGATCAGCAAGGGTCTGAACACTTCAATTCCATTAACATATACGATATTTTCATCATAGCTTCCTCCTCTGACCGAATATTGCGAGCTAAGTTCATTGCTTGATGAAACTCCGGCATACGTAACCACCAAAGATTCGATACTTCCCCCGGCGGGGTCGGGGAGGAGCCTTATCCGGTTTGCATCCAACGTTTCCATGGTAGTGGTTTGTTTACGGATTGCGGTTATAGTTACATCCCCCAAGTTGAGTGAAGCACTGTTCATTTGCACATTAAGCCGCATGTCACGGTCGGCTTTGGGTATTATGCGTTCGGCTTTGTTGTATCCCAGGCACGAATAAACAAGAGTAAGCGAATCTCCGGCAGCCACATGTAAAGCATAAAAGCCTTTGTCGTTGCTCATTGATCCGTTCAAAGAATTTTTTACACGGATGTTTACAAGTTCAATAGGATTGCCATCCGCGTCGCGTACGTACCCGGAAATTTTGATCCGCCCTTGTGCCAGCGTGGTTGCGGAAATGATAATATATAGCAGTGCTGCAATCGCACGTATTTTCATATTCTGTATCTTACTAGTAATACTTAACGAGAAAAAAAGAAGAAGCGTATACCCGGAGTGATAAAAATATTATTAATTTTGTCGAAATTCAAACAATTTATCATCTAAATAGAGAATAATGGAGAGCTTTGCAGAACTGATTAAAAATAGAAGAAGCATCAGAAAGTTTACAAACCAGCTACTTAGCCCCGAACAAGTTGAATCGTTATTAAAAGCAGCATTAATGTCTCCATCTTCAAAACGAAGTAATGCGTGGCAGTTTGTGCTCGTTGAAAATAAAGAGATGTTGCAGAAACTGGCATCTTGTAAGAAAAACGGTTCTTCTTTTCTTGAAACAGCTGCACTTGCTATTGTTGTGTTAGCTAATCCTATGGAAAGTGATGTGTGGGTTGAAGATGCATCGGTTGCCTCTATTTATATCCAACTTCAGGCCGAAGATTTGGGCTTAGGCAGTTGTTGGTGCCAGATTCGAAATCGTGAAACTGCCGGTGAGACTGATTCTGCTCAATATGTAAGAGACTTGCTGGATATACCATACCAGATGGAAGTGCTTTCTATTATCGGAGTTGGTTATAAAGACCAAGACAGGAAGCCATTTGATGAAACACATTTGCAGTGGGAAAAGATTCACATAGATAAATTTATTTTTCCATCCGAATCAGAATCCTCTGAGTCATGAAAGTGGTGTTTATCGGATCTGGGAACTTGGCTACCCACCTTTCTCTGGCAATGAAAGTGGCTGGGATTGAAGTCGTACAGGTTTACAGTCAGACTGAATCTCATGCAAGTTTGCTGGCAAATAAGCTTTCATGCAGTTATACCACCGAACCAGAGTTGATTGTATCTAATGCAGATATTTATATATTTTCAGTCAAAGACTCCGCTTTACTTGATTTGATTCATAAAATTCCCCAAAACAAAGGTCTTTGGCTCCATACAGCAGGAAGTGTTCCTATGGGGGTGTTCGAGGGATTTAATGACAGGTATGGGGTATTATATCCACTGCAGACATTCAGTAAAAATCGAGACATAGATTTTAGTAATGTACCAGTGTTTATTGAATCAAATTCCGCCGGCGACGAAGCATATTTGTTATCTTTTGCAGGTAAGCTTACAAGACAGGTAATCCCTCTTTCCTCGGAAAAGAGAAAACATTTGCATCTTGCAGCTGTATGGGCTTGTAACTTTACGAATCACATGTATTTGATGGCGTCTAAAATATTGCAGGAACAAAGTTTGTCTGAGTCATTTCTTTTGCCTCTTATTGATGAAACTGCAGCCAAGGTGCATCAGCTTTCTGCCCGCGAGGCGCAAACCGGACCGGCAATCAGATATGATGAAAATATTATTGAAAAACATATAGAGCTTCTTTCAGATCCAAATATGAAAGAGCTTTACCGGTTAATCAGCCGGAATATACATAAAGAATCCAGCAATGAGTAGTATAAATTATGATTTAAGAAAAATCAGAGGGTTTATCTTTGATGTGGATGGAGTTCTTTCTAAAGACATCATACCTCTGCATCCCAATGGAGATCCTATGCGTACTGTTAATATTAAAGATGGCTATGCCTTACAGCTTGCTGTAAAGAAAGGATACCAGGTCGCAATCATAACCGGAGGATATACTGATTCTGTGAAAATGCGTTTTGAACGTTTAGGGGTTAAGTATATCTATATGAGGAGCTCCATTAAAATGAAAGATTATACTGATTTTATGAATCGTACCGGTTTAAAACCTGAAGAGGTCCTGTATGCAGGAGATGACATTCCTGATTATGAAGTAATGAAGCTGGTCGGCTTGCCTGTAGCGCCAGCGGATGCAGCTTCCGAAATTAAGGATATTTCGCTTTACATTTCATCTAAAAACGGTGGTGAAGGAATAGCACGTGATGTGATAGAGCAAACGATGAAAACACAGGGAACATGGCTGACGGGAGAAGCGTTCGGTTGGTAATTCCTTGGAAATATTATAATATAATTGAAAAACACAAAAACCTATGTTGTCAAATCTAGATAAGTATAGAATAATCTTAGCATCCAATTCTCCCAGAAGAAAAGAATTGTTGGCCGGATTGGATATCTCTTTCGAAGTTAAAGTAAATGGAGACGTTGATGAATCATATCCCGAAACATTGTCGCCCGAGGAGATACCTATGTATGTCGCACAGAAAAAGGCAGATGCATATGCTTCTTTTTTGCAGGAAGACGAATTGCTTATTACCGCAGATACGGTAGTCTGGACTTTTGAAGAGATTCTTGGAAAACCAACTGATCGCGAAGACGCAATTAAGATGCTTATGAAATTATCTAACCGTGTTCATGAAGTAATAACAGGTGTTTGTATTGTTACAAAGAACAAGAGTACTAATTTTTCTGTCTCGTCTGCCGTGAGTTTCGGTTATCTGGAGCCATCTGATATTGAATATTACGTAGATAAATATAAACCTTATGATAAAGCCGGATCCTACGGAATACAAGAATGGATCGGATATATCGGAGCAGAAGCGATTAATGGGTCGTTTTTTAATGTAATGGGATTGCCTGTTCAGAGGCTCTACCGCGAACTAAAAGCCTTTTAAGTTCGCGGCAGAACAGCCGATTTATTTAAATATATCGTCAATACCTCCGGATTCTTCGGGGGTATTATTTTCTTGTTCCGAAACAGGTTTACCGCATGGATTACTGTATTTCTCCGGAACTTCAAAAACTTCACTTTCCAGATAACCCAAGGATTTATCGGCATATACTTTCTGCATAAACAGACCATAAATTGGTAAAGCCATGCTGGCTCCCTGTCCTTCGTTCAACCGATCGAAGTGAATGGATCTGTCTTCACCACCAACCCAACATCCGGCAACCAGGCTAGGGGTAAATCCCATATACCATCCATCGGAATTGTTTTGAGTAGTCCCGGTTTTACCACCCATCTGAGCTGTAATATTGTATCTGTATCTGATGCGGCTGGCAGTACCACCGTCTACAACACTCCGTAGCATATATAACATTTTGTACGAGGCCTCCTCTGTAAGGACTTCACTCATTGTTGGTGTGAAGCTTGCAATTGTATTTCCGAACTGATCTTCAATGCGGGTAACGTAGACCGGATCAACCCGAATCCCTTTGTTGGCAAACGTAGTATATCCGGTAACCATTTCGCCTACCGAAACGTCTGGTGTTCCTAAACACACCGATATTACCGGATCTATGTAATTCTTTAATCCGAAGGAATGAAGTAAACGTACAAATGTATATGGAGAAAGCTGTCCCATGAGATAGGCTGTTACCCAGTTGGAAGAATTTTGCAACCCCCACTTGATTGTAACTGTTTCACCAACACGCTTTGCTCCGGCATTTCTTGGGACCCATAGGTTTCCGTTTTCATCCCGAAGTTGTTGCTGTACATGCAGCATTTCATCGCAAGGTGTAAAACCGTCAATCATGGCAAGAGAATACAGGAACGGTTTCATGGTAGAACCGATCTGACGCCGACCTCCATTTACCATATCGTATTGGAAATCGTTATAGTCGATGCCGCCTACATATGCTTTGACATGTCCGCTATGCGGGTCCATAGCCATAAAGGCACTGCGAAGGAATGATTTGTGATAACGTATGGAATCCCATGGAGACATGATCGTATCGATTGGACCATTCCAGCTAAATACCCTCATTTCTTCAGGCTTTTTAAATTCCGCCTTAATTTCTTCCAGATTTAATCCGTTTGCTTTCAAAGCACGATACCTATCGGTTTGTTGCATAGCGCGTGTAAGAATGGTATCAACCTGTCCCAATCGTAAATCTCTGGAAAAAGGAGCATAATCTCTTTTTGCTTTTTCCTGGAAGAACATGGGTTGTAATGTACCGCCCACATGTTCTCTTACGGCATCTTCTGCATACTTTTGCATGCGGGAATCTATTGTTGTATAGATTCGTAGTCCGTCGTCATATAGGTTATAGTAGTCTCCGTTGGCTTTTTTATTCTTATTGCACCATCCATAAAGAGGATTGGTTTCCCAGGCTAACGAGTCTTCCGAGAATTTTTGAGACTGCCAGCTGGCATAGTTGCTCCTTTTAGGTTTTTTTGCTGTAAGAGTCAGGCGTAAATATTCCCTAAAGTAGGCAGCAAGTCCCTCTTTGTGGTCCATTGGTGTAAATTTTACCTTTAGAGGTAACGACGACAACGAATCTCGCTCCTGTTTGGTAATATAATCGGCTTTGTACATCTGATCCAACACAACATTTCTCCGGCCTTTGGTGCGTTCGTTATGACGAATGGGGTTATAGTACGAAGGATTTTTACACATACCCACAAGCGTGGCAGCTTCTTCAATCTTTAATGCTTTTGGCGTGGTACTAAAATAAACCCTGGCAGCCGATTGGATACCCACCGCATTATATAGGAAATCGAACTTATTCAGATACATATTGATGATCTCCTCTTTTGTGTAGAATCGCTCTAGTTGTACTGCGATTACCCACTCAATAGGCTTTTGAAACAAACGTTCAACCACGTTATCTGCACTGGGCGAAAAAAGTTGTTTTGCCAACTGTTGTGTGATGGTACTTCCTCCACCTCCGCTTTTTTGCATCAGGATTCCTCGTTTTACAATGGCACGGAAAAGTCCTGCTACGTCAATTCCGGAGTGGTCTGTAAACCGCTTGTCTTCTGTTGCGATAAGGGCTTTGACCAGTTCGGGCGAGAGGTCTTTGTAGTTTACAAATAAACGGTTGTCCTTACTGTGGGCATAGCTACCCAATGTTTTTCCATCGGTGGAAATTATTTGAGAAGCATATTTGTCAATTGGATTTTCCAATTGTTCAACAGGAGGCATGTAGCCTACCGAACCATTGGCTATGGCAATAAAAAGCAATACTGCTACACAAGCTGCTGCAGCGTAGAATACCCAAAAACCAATAATGATCTTTTTACGAGTGTTTGATGTCATCTTTTTTACCTTCTTTCATTATGAAACCGCAAAGGTAACTATTTCCTGTTATAATTATTGTTAATCCAATAAACATAATCTTTAAACAAAAAAACAATGATAAAAAAAGGCTGCCGACTATATCGTCTCTGATTTTTTCCATACTTTTGTGACATAAGCAGTGATATAGCATATGAAAAGTAAAAGTTTAGTTTCGATCGATCAATGTACCAAGGAGGACATTCTTCGGATTCTGGATAATGCCAGAAAGTTTGAAGATAATCCTAATCGGAATTTGTTGGAAGGTAAAGTAGCAGCAACGCTTTTTTTTGAACCGTCCACCCGCACCCGTTTAAGTTTTGAAACCGCGATTAACCGTTTAGGCGGTAAGGTGATTGGTTTTCAGGATGCTTCAACTACCAGTTCTTCCAAGGGAGAAACCTTAAAGGATACCATCCTTATGGTTAGTAACTATGCAGATCTGATTGTAATGAGGCATCATCTTGAAGGGGCAGCCAAATATGCATCCGAAATTACAGATATTCCAATCATTAATGCCGGAGATGGAGCCAATCAACATCCCTCTCAAACCATGTTGGATTTATATTCCATACAGAAGACTCAAGGCAAACTTACCGATCTTACCATTACCATGGTGGGAGATCTTAAATACGGACGTACGGTACATTCTTTAATCAGCGGGATGTCGCATTTTAATCCCACTTTTCATTTTGTAGCACCAGACGAATTGCGAATGCCCGACGAGTATAAATTGTTTTGCGACAAGCACAACATTAAGTATTATGAACATACCGCTTTCTCGGAAGAGGTTATCAACGAGTCAGATATCTTGTATATGACACGTGTCCAACGCGAACGGTTTACAGATCTAGAAGAGTATCAGAGGGTGAAGAATGTATATATTCTGAAAAGTCAGATGTTAGAAAATAGCAAAGATAATTTGCGCGTTTTGCATCCGCTGCCACGTGTTAATGAAATTGCATATGATGTAGACGATAGTCCTAAGGCCTATTACATACAGCAGGCACGAAACGGACTTTTTGCCCGTCAGGCCATTATTTGCGAAGTGTTAGGAATTACTATTTAAAAGCAGTACAGTTATGTCAGCAGAAAAGAAAAAAGAGTTGCAGGTTGCCGCTTTGGAGAACGGTACCGCCATTGATCATATCCCCCCCCGTCAGCTATTTAAGGTAGCCGACATGTTAAGTCTGAAGGAACTAGAAAACACAATTACAATCGGGAACAATTTCCATAGTAAAAAGATGGGAAGCAAAGGTATTATCAAAATTTCCGATAAGTTTTTTGAAGAAGATGTGATTAACCGCATCGCCCTGATAGCTCCTAATGTAATTCTGAATATTATCCGCGATTACGAGGTCGTAGAGAAGAAAACCGTTGAGCTTCCCGATGAACTTGTGGGCCTGGTTAAATGTAACAATCCCAAATGCATTACGAACAATGAACCGATGCCAACTCGCTTTGATGTGATAGATAAGGAGTCGGGAACCGTAAAATGCCGTTACTGCGAACGAAAAATAAATAAAGAAGATATTATTATTTTATGAAGCAAGACTGGAAGCCGGGTACAATGATCTATCCGGTTCCTGCCGTAATGGTGAGTTGTGGCAGCGAACCTTCCGAATATAATATAATAACTGTCAGCTGGGTCGGTACTATCTGTACCAATCCGGCTATGTGTTATATATCTATACGCCCCGGGCGACATTCGTATCCGATTCTAAAAAAGAATATGGAATTTGTAATCAATCTTACTACCAGGGAAATGGCTTATGCAACCGATTGGTGCGGTGTAAGTTCTGGTAAAGATTATAACAAATTTAAAGAAATGAATCTTACTCCCGGCAAGTCAAAGTTAGTCAGTGCACCTATAATTGAAGAGTCTCCTCTTTGTATTGAATGCCGGGTGAAGGAGGTATTAGCACTTGGAAGTCACGATATGTTTATTGCCGATGTGGTAAATGTACAAGCAGACGATGCATACCTCGATCCCGAAACAGGAGCATTCGATATGCAAAGAGCCGATCTGTTGGCATACTCTCATGGAAAGTATTATGGTTTAGGAGAGCTGATCGGTAAATTTGGCTGGTCGGTCAAAAAGAAAAAATAAATATTGAAATGAAGAAATTAGGTATACTTACTGTATTGTTGATTATTGCATTTACTGCAGGAGCTCAGACGCAAAAGACCGAAACAGAAGATTTTTCGTTTGGGGTGAAACTCGGGTTCAGCTCAACACTTCCTATTATCAACTCGTTGACTATAGAAGGGGTAGAGGCTGAAAATGTGAATCTTCAATACAAAGTAGGATACCTTGCTGCGGTTTTTTGCCGTATAAATATTGATCGGTTTTTTATTATGCCGGGTGTAGAATGGAACCACGCAGACGGAAGCGTCAACTATTTATTGCCTGAAGGTATAGATCAAACGTATTTTAAAAGTCCGTCTGCAGTCTCTTCGGAAGGATTCAATGTAGAGACAAATACAATCGAAGTGCCTGTGCTTTTAGGATTCAATATGGTAAAATCTCACCCTTATTGTCTGAGCTTCCAGGCAGGACCCAAATTAAGGTACAGGCTTACAGAAGATTTTTCACCAATCGGTAATCCGGAAACATTTAAACAGTCGAAAGAAAGCAAACCATACGGTATAAATGCCGTAACCGGAGTATCGGTAAGTATTTGGCGTATGTTTTTTGATTTTTATTACGAATTCGGAATAAATCAATCCAAAACTGATTTCTCTTATCAAACCACTCTTTTACCCTACGAAAGTAACTTCAGTTTGAAGAACAGAACCAATAAAATGAATTTTTCCCTCGGAATATTGTTTTAATTCCCCGTTTTATTGAGGAAATATTCCACAGTGTTACACATATTTTCCCCAATTATTTTATTGATACTCTATTTAGTAAAATGCTAAATATGAGCTGTTTAATTCAAAATGGGGCTAAGGGTCCTGTTTTGGCACGGTATTTTCATATACTTTGTTGTGTAAGAAATTACACATAACAATTTTCCTGAAAATAAAGGAGAATGGGTAAAATAGTCAAAACGCTCAAAGGTAGAAAGGTGTGTCCGTGAGGATGCGCCTTTTTAATTTTTAGAAATTAAGCTTAGGTAATTTAAGGACAAAACGGATCAGAGAGACGAATACTTTTCCGTATTTATCCAGCTTAATCTGCCCAACTCCGATTATTTCGCTAAACTCATCCAGTGTAACGGGCTTCTTTTCAACCATATCCTGAAGCGATTGATCGCTGAAAATAATGTATGCAGGCATACTTTCCCTTTCGGCCAACTGTTTGCGAAGTTGTCTGAGTGAGTCCAGCAAGGATTCTTCTATAGAATCAGAATCGATGGGACGAATCGGACTCGCTTTGAATTTCTTTTTAGTCTCACGTGTTCCTCGCGAACCTTTGTCGAAATAATTATCCGTGTTTTCATCTTCGTTCCAGGTAGCCAGTTGGGCTTTTAGTTCGCCGTAAAGAACCTTGCTTCCAAGGGGAGTAACCTTAAGCGTACGTCCGGCAGCATAATCCACTTCCGCATAGCCTAACTGCAGCATCTGATAAACATATTCTTTCCACTCTTTGTAAGAGAGGTCCCGACCTGCACCGTAAGTCTTGAGCTGATCATATCCATGTTGTCTGATCTCCTGGCGGAACGATCCACGTAAAATATCAATCAGCATCTGTATGCCAACCCGCTCACCCGTACGTACAACTGCACTTAGGGCTTTCTGCACCAGTATTGTACCGTCGAACCGTTGAGGAGGATTCTTACACACATCACAATTACCACAATCGTGTTCTGCCTCTTCACCAAAGTAACTAAGTAATATCCGCCTACGGCATACATCGGTTTCGCAGTACCGCTTCATGCGTTCCAGCTTTTCGGAGGTGATATCGCTTTGTCCGCTTTCTTCCACAAAACGACGGAGCAAGACCAAATCGCCTAAAGAATAAAACAACAAGGTATCGCTGGGTAAACCATCCCGTCCGGCGCGCCCGATTTCCTGATAATAGTTTTCAATGCTTCCGGGCATATTATAGTGTATTACCCAACGAACGTTACTTTTGTCGATCCCCATACCAAAGGCAACAGTAGCACAAACCACATCGAACCGGTCGTTTATGTAGTCATCCTGGGCCTTTTCACGTCGGGCAGGAGCTAATCCCGCATGGTAGGCAATTGCCTTTATACCATAGGAGTTTAGCGTTTCCGCCAATTCTTCCGTATCACTTCGCTTCATGCAATATACAATCCCGCTTTGTTGTTTGCGGGCATTGATAAAATGAACGATGGAGGCAATCTTTTCTTTTTTGGAGAATCCTCTTTTAACGGTAAGCGATAGATTTGGTCTGTCGAACGACGAGATAAAGGTTTGCGGGTCATTCAGTTTTAACTGATTAAGTATATCCAGCCGGGTAATCTTGTCAGCGGTGGCCGTCAGTGCAACGATAGGAACCTTTGGAAAACGCTCTTTCAGAACGGCCAGTTGGGTGTACTCCGGACGGAAATCATGTCCCCATTGCGAGATACAGTGAGCCTCATCGATGGCAATCAAAGAAATATCCATACGTGGAAGCAGCCAGTCCACTTCACCCATCAATCCCTCGGGTGAAATATACAAAAGCTTCACTTTCCCCTGCATGCAAAGTTGTTTGATACGTTGTCGTTCGGCATCGGGCATACTACTGTTGAGCGCAGCTGCAGGTATTCCGTTAGATAACAGTCCCTCCACCTGGTCTTTCATCAAGGCAATCAGAGGAGAAATAACAACAGCCGTACCTGGCAGGTAAATAGCCGGCAACTGAAAGCAAATGGATTTACCACCACCGGTTGGCATCAGCACCAGTGAATCTTTTTTATCTAATATTCGTTTGATAATATCCGCCTGTAAGGGGCGAAAGGAAGTATATCCAAAAAACTTTTTTAATAACGCCTCAATCTCCTTCATCGTGCCAGTTTGGTCTCTCAATCATGATTTAGATAGCAAAGATAGTTAATGTCTGGCATATTTGTTGTACCTTTGCACCCAATATTTACATAACGAGCCGCGAGGCTCACCCAATCATTACATGACATTTGAAGATTTAAACTTAATAGAGCCTATTAGAAAGGCCTTAAAACAAGAAGGATACACCACCCCGACACCCATACAGGCAGAAGCCATTCCCATAGTAACAGACGGATACGATTTATTGGGATGCGCACAGACGGGCACAGGTAAAACAGCCGCATTTTCCATTCCCATCATACAGAAACTATACAATCAGCAGCAGAAAGAGCGTACCAGAGGTATTAAAGCGCTTATTCTTACGCCAACACGTGAGCTGGCTATTCAGATTGACGAAAGTTTTGAAGCATATGGACGTTATGCCAACCTGCGCCATGCGGTTATTTTTGGAGGAGTGGGACAGAAGCCTCAAACCGATGCGTTGCAACGTGGGGTGGATATACTTATCGCCACACCCGGACGTCTGCTCGACCTGATTAATCAAGGATATGTAAGTCTGAAAAGTCTTGATTTCTTTGTGCTGGATGAAGCCGACCGGATGTTGGATATGGGATTTATACACGATATCAAACGTATTCTGCCCTTGTTGCCCAAAAAGCGTCAGTCGCTGTTTTTTTCGGCAACGATGCCTCCCGAAATTGAAAAACTGGCAAGTACGATTCTTTACAAGCCCGAAAAGGTTGAGGTTACTCCTGTATCTTCTACTGTTGATACTATAGACCAGTACATATACTATGTGGAAAAGAAGGATAAGATTTCTCTTCTTACCTCGTTGCTGGCAAACAAGTCGTTGGAATCTGTTCTTGTTTTTGCAAGAACCAAGCACGGAGCCGACAAGATTGCCAAATCTCTTGTAAAATCTGAAATTGTAGCCGAGGCAATTCATGGAAATAAAAGTCAGAATGCCCGTCAGCGTGCTCTTTCAAATTTTAAAGACGGAACTACCCGGGTTTTGATTGCAACAGATATTGCTGCCCGTGGGATAGACGTAGACAACCTGTCGCACGTAATAAACTACGAGTTACCTAATGTGCCGGAAACTTATGTACACCGGATCGGCCGTACAGGCAGAGCCGGACGAAGTGGAGTTGCCTATTCGTTTTGCGATGCAGAGGAGATGCCATTGTTGAAGGACATTCATAAACTGATCGGAAAACAGATTCCGGCGGCGGGAGGTAATCCTTTTGAAACTGCGCAGGTGAAGCAAGCTGTTGCCGAAAAAAACAAGACAATCAAGGAAGAATCTAAGCGTCGGAATATGTTTGGAAGCAAACGCGACGGAAGTTACTGGAGAAATAAGAAAAGGGCAGAAGGCAGCAACGTCAATGCTGCTCCCAAAAAGAAATAAAACATTCGATATGTTTATTATAGAGACTTTCAAATTTATTGAAAGTCTCTTTTTTTATTCGTTAATGAGTATTATTTTCCTGTTTTATCGTTTGTATAGTATACCAACTAACAGATTCATACTAATATGAACAGACGTAATTTTATACATGCTTGCGGTATTTCCATCGCGTCATCTTGCCTGATTAATCAGCAATTGCTTGCAACCGAAGCACCTCTTTCATCAAAATGTAAACCTATCATCGGATCGTGGTTTGAATTTAATCACCACAATCCGGCCGAGGGTAAATACTGGGATCCGGCCTTAAGAAGTTTCACATCAGCACAGTGGCGCGAAAAAATCAGAGAGATATGCGAAGCAGGTATGGAATATCTGGTGCTGCTCTCGGTGGCCGATAAAGGAAAAACCTTTTACCCGTCGCAGCTGCAACCCCGTCACGATTTTGAATGTCCGGATCCGTTAGAGGCCGTATTGTCGGCTGCCGACGAATTTGAAGTCAAGTTCTTTGTGAGTAACGACTTTTGGGGAGATTCGGGAGATATGTATAAACTGATGACAAGCAAGGAGGTAGTCAGTATCAGAGAGAAGGGGATGGAAGAGGTTGCCGAGAAATACGGTCACCACCCAAGCTTTTACGGATGGTATTATCCCAATGAGACCGGATTGTCTGAAAATATTGATGAGGCCACCATCCACTATGTAAACTCCTGCTCACGTAAAGCCCGGGAGTTGATGCCCCGCTGCGTTAACCTGATAGCCCCCTATGGTACCAAGTTTGTAAAAGCCGATGCTAATTTTGCCCACCAACTCGAACGCCTGGATATCGATATCATAGCCTATCAAGATGAAGTAGGCGTTTTGAAAACAGATGCAGGATCGGCCGGACGGTATTTCGAAGCGCTGCAGAAAGTGCATGCCAGCGTTGGTCGGGCCAGACTATGGGCCGATGTAGAAGTGTTTCAATTTGAAGGTCCCGTTTACAAGAGTGCCTTGCTTCCGGCATCCTTCCAAAGGATACGTACACAATTGGAAGACGTCTCTCCATATGTCGAGAATATCCTGATTTATCAATACATCGGAATGATGAATAAACCCGGAACCACCGCATTTGCAGGTCACCCTACATCGACCGAACTATATACCGGCTATATCGACTGGCTGAATAAAAACAAATAGATTAAAGGGCAGGAGGGGGAGTGGCTTCAATATACTCCGGCTCCTCCTCTTCAATAAACAAACTGTCTGAATTAAGGAAATCGATGGAATCGTTTTCGGCTGGTCTTACCGACATACATTCATACTGTTTGTTGATGGGCTTTGTAGGCTTGGGGAACTTGGCCCGATATTTTTCCAGGTTATTATCTGCCAATACCTTTTCCATAAACAAACCGAATATAGGAAGGGCTGTCTTGCTGCCTTCACCCAATTTCCCGGTACGGAAATGGATACTGCGGTGTTCGCCACCTACCCAGGCACCACCTACCAGATTCGGACTCACACCCACAAACCAGGCATCCGAGTGGTTGGACGATGTACCGGTTTTTCCTCCAAACTCTGTATTCTGGCGGAAAATATCGTAGGTCCACAAATTCTGAGAAGTAGCATTGTATTCTGTAAGTCCCGCACGCAACAACTGAGTCATCAGGAAAGCAGTCTCGTAGCTGATGGCTTGCTTATCCACTTGCTTGTGTTGATACAAAAGATTGCCGTCGTGGTCTTCTATGCGTGTTACTAACACCGGATCATGTGTTTTGCCATCATTTACAACCGTACAATAAGAGTTTACCAACTCCAGCAGTGAAACATCAGACGATCCCAAACCTACGGAAGGAATGTTGTTGAGAGGCGTCTTTATTCCCATGGCATGGGCAGTTTTGACAACCTCTTCCACCCCCACTTCCTGAGTCAGCTTTACGGCGATGGTATTGATGGAGCGAGCAAAAGCCGCTTTTAAGGAAAGATTTTCACCTGTATATTCGCCGTTGGCATTACGCGGAACCCATTTCACCATTTCTCCTTTATCCATCACATCCCAGCTAATGTAATTATCCGGACGTGTATCGCAGGGCGACATGCCCTTTTCGATGGCGGTAGCATATACAAAAAGTTTGAAAGTAGAACCTGGCTGACGTTTTGAAAGCACCTTGTCGTATTTCCATGTTTCAAAGTTAATGTCGCCTACCCAAGCCTTTACGAATCCTGTTTGAGGTTCCATGGCTACAAAGCCTGTGTGCATGAAACGCTCCATGTAACGGATCGAATCCATGGCACTGAAGGTCGTGTCTTTTACTCCAGTCTTGTAATCGAACACTTTGAGGCGACGAGGTTCATTCATATAGTAATTTACCGAATCGGCCTGATTTTTGTATTTTTGAACCAGGTATTTGTACAGTTGAGTCTTTTTGGCAATGTCTTCTACAAAGCCAACAATTTCCTGGTGATTCTCGTCTCTCCAGGGGTTTTCCTTACCCCAGTGATTATTAAAGTTCTGCTGAACAACACGCATTTGCTTATCTACAGCCTCTTCGGCATATTTCTGCATACGTGTATCCAGCGTAGTATAAATCTTTAATCCGTCCGAATAAAGATCTATCTCGTTTTCTTTGCACCATTTTTCCAGCGAACGAGCAACCGCTTCCCTGAAATAAAGAGCCTCTCCATCGTAATTGCTTTCAACATTATAATTCAGCTTGATGGGTATCTGTTTGATCGAATCAAGTTGGGCAGCAGTAATGATACCCTGACTCCTCATATTCTCGAGTACCACATTGCGGCGTTTCAGACTGTTTTTGGGATTTACGCGCGGATTGTAAGTAGTTGTAGCCTTAAGCAAACCTACCAGCGTGGCCGATTGTTCGATTGTAAGATCCTTGGGAGAAATTTTAAAGTATGTTTTACAAGCCGTTTTTATCCCATAAGCATTACTACCAAAATCTACCGTATTGAGGTACATGGTAAGAATTTCTTTCTTGTCGTAAAACATTTCAATCTTTACAGCCGTAATCCATTCTTTGGATTTGGCAATAAGTAACCGCAATCCGGGTAACTGTCCCAGTACCCCTCTCGAATACTGCGAACGAACCTTGAACATGTTTTTTACCAGCTGCTGCGTAATGGTACTTGCACCACGGGCACGTCCTTGTGTCATGTCTTTAACCGCCGCAAATAATCCCTGGAAGTCAATCCCAAAGTGATCATAAAAACGCTCATCTTCAGTAGCTATAAGCGTTTTTATCAGGATGGGAGAGATCTCTTCATATTCCACCGGTGTACGGTTTTCGCGGAAATACTTGCCGATCGCTTTCCCGTCGGCACTATAGATTACGGAAGCTACGCTCTGATTGGGGTTACTGATACTTGAAAGACTGGGAGATTTACCGAATAGCCATAAGAAATTAATATCTACCATTAACAGATAGATAAAGAACAATACGATAAACGCTGCGCCCGAAAGTAATATTTTTTTGTACCAGGGAGATTGTTGGAAGATGGTTTTGCCCTTCACATAACCTGCTTTACAGCGGGTTAAAACGAATTGGAAGATGCTTTTACCACGAGAAACCCATTCACTGCTTTTGGAGTTAATCATGTATTTGTAATACTAATGTAAATAAATTCTGACTAATAATTAAAATCCCTGTTGTCAACGACACATCTAATTCGGGTGCAAAATTACGACAATAGTTTGATATTGAATGCGGGAAGTATAAAATTCTTTTGTCCCTTTTAATAAAAAAACAGAGACCTCCCGCCGGGAAGGTCTCTATTCTCCAATTTAAAACTTAAATACTTGAATTATAGCTTCTTTAATCCTTTTAAGGATGCGTTGTCTGTTGCCTCAACAATGCTGATGGCATATCCACCGCCCGGTGCAGCCTTAAGCTGTAAAACTGATTTGCTGGTTACCACTCCTTTGCGGATGGTATAGGCTTGGGGATTGGTTTCGTAGTGTGCATCTTTAGCATCGCTGTAAATAGTGGCTATGTACTTTTTACCAGCATCCAGAAAATCAAGCTTTAACGTAGAGGCATGTCCGTTTTCGTCGCTGGTATTACCCACAAACCAGGAGGATGAACCCTTTGCCTTGCGGGCTACAGTGATGTAATCGCCTGGCTCGGCTTCCAGATA
>Ga0209639_1000670_pt1 | contig 43705 bp, 41 predicted proteins | sample EPASupsiteHSE605_FD_187268 | JGI IMG/M metagenome (GOLD analysis project Ga0209639, IMG submission 187268) | Bioremediated contaminated groundwater from EPA Superfund site, New Mexico - Sample HSE6-05 (SPAdes) (version 2) | ecosystem: Environmental > Aquatic > Deep subsurface > Groundwater >... | reverse complement strand
GCCTATTCAATATTTGAAACGGTTAGAGATTGTTCTATATATAAAGTAGCTAATTTATTCTTTTCTGGCGATATGGTTATTGATAAGTCAATAATGAATGAGGTTTTCGCAATGTGTTAAATTCAGTTATAAGTTTTTTGGGTATTCGAAGCATAAACCAATGCGTTCCCCAATTAGCAAAATAAAGAAATGCATCAAAATATTTTCCCATTAATTTCAATGGATCACCTTTAAAATCGCCCCAATGATACTCATTGATAAAACTTGTAGAGGTAATTTGCGCTCTGGTTGATAAACTTCTGAGAGCTTGCCTGTCTTTATCTGTTAATGGTTTATCTATCGTCCGAAATTCGTAGTATTGATATTCACTCATGTTTTTTCTCCAGTAAGATTAATTTTCAATGGCAAAACCATGTGCAACCTTCCTGGTCCATAAATTTTATACAATTCTCCAGATTGCCCTCATAAAGTGTTATCCATTGCCCTGAATGTCTTTGCCAGTCTGCTGTGCATTTATCTCCCTTTGTATCATAAAATGTTATCCTTCCTAATGGAAATTCTGCGTATTTTCCTGCTATTAACGGTTTTATAAATTCGGCTCCCTCAGTATAGAATTGCTCTACAAGATGATAAAGATATACCCTGCCTGCTTTTATTTCTATTCTGGAAACTTTTTCCTTTAAATTAGTTGTAGATTCAATATATTGAGTTACTCCCCTTTTTATTTCTTCTTTTTCGTATTTTGTAAGTTTAGTAGGTTTAGGACTGTAAACCCAACCATACCCTTTCGGCATTTTTACTCCTCCTATAAATATTTTACAAGTTCAGTTCCTCCAATTTCTCATTTACTTCAGTCAAATCAAAATATTCAGGATCAAAATCTCTTCCATATGCCTGTTTATAGCCTTCTTTGAAAGATTTAAATTTTGGATTATCGGGATTTTCCTGTAATCCTTCACAAATGTACATATATGCATCCGCTCCTCTTACTTCAAGATCAAAAGAATCAGGCGGACAGGCTCTTTTGCCTTTTATGCAAACAGGGTAGTATTTATTCACTTCATGTTTAAGAATTTTTTCGACAATAATGGTATGATCCCAGCAATATTTATAATTGTAAGTATATCGCACCTTCTGTTTCTCTTTATTTAGAAAATCACCAAGTATAAGCTTTTCTCCAGACTTATATTCTTTATATTTTTCGTAATATTCCTTACGTTGATCTGGATTGAGAAAACTGGCATAATTTAAACTTGGTTCAATATGAATTTTTTCTTTGTCAGAATCTGAATCATAATAACAGTTTATATCATATTCTTTTAGAGTAAAACCAAACAAATGTCTGTTTTTCCATCCCATTACCTTTTGTATCAATAAATGAAAATTATAAAAATCAATATTGTTCTGTACCAGAACTCTCCTCCATATAGGAGGTTTTACATCATCGAGAGCGATTTTTAATTGAAGAATATTTACCATAATTCAGCAACCCTTAAATTATCCAATAAAATAGCATATATAAACTTTTATTTCATTGGATAAAATTCTCATAGATTATTCAAAAAATTTTCCCTGATACCCAAAAATAATTCCCTGATAATTTTTCAGGGAATTTAGGATTAAAACCCAGTCATAGTAGTATAAAAAATGGTGTAAAATCAAAATTTTTGTAAATTTCCCTGTAAATTCCCTGTTATTTTATAATTTTATCTCAGACTCAATGATCAAAATAGCTCATTCTAACTGTCTCATTACATTTTCCTTCATTGTCCGAACTTTCAAACTAAAGTGTATGACTTTGATGCTAAGTCTAACAATTATTGTATGGTAATTGAAAAATTCAGGTCAGTTTCTGCAAAGGTATTAATTTTATTTCTAATGTTAAATTGTTCTGCACAAAGTTTATCAGATTTTTTGACGAAACTTTTGATAAAATGACTGCTTTCTTTATTATCATCCTTGTATTGACCTTATAGAATCCAATTCTTCTATTATTTTGCGTTTTGCTTCCCTAAGTTCGATTTCTTCCTGATAACGTAAAAAGAAGCCTTCCGACATGCCAAAAAACTTAGACAGCCTTAAGTCAGTATCGGCAGTTATTCTTCTATCACCTTTTACTATCTGATGAATACGGTTAGGCGGTACATGTATAGCTTTTGCAAGTGCATTTTGTGATATGCCAAAAGCATCAATAAATTCTTCTTTTAGCATTTCTCCAGCAGTTGTTAATTCAATATATTCAACCATTTTAAAATCCTTTATTTTATTACTTAATAATATTAAGTGATACGTACCAAGTAAATTCAACTCTTGAAATTAATATTTTAATAAATTTTAATGATAATCAACTATTTCTACATTAAAAACATTATTATCAAGCCAATTAAAGCATATACGCCATTGGTCATTTATTCTTATAGAATATTGTCCCTGTCTGTTTCCCTTTAATGCTTCAAAATGATTTCTGGGCGGAATTTTGAAGTCGGATAAGTATTTAGCCAAATTTAACATAATAAGTTTATTTAATGCCCTTTTTTGTATATCAGCAGGAAGTTTTTTAGAGTATTCTCCATTCCATTTTTTATAAATCTAATTTAACACGTTTAAATACACTGTACAAATAGTTATCAACGCAATTAAACTTTTTTGTTCATTATTTTATGTATAATTATTGAGTTCATTTACGATAAAATGCTTTTTACTAAAGGTTATAAATGAAGAAAAACTATAATTATCTAGTTCTTATGCTTGGTTTTGCAGGCTTTGTTTCGGCTGCTGATAACTGGTTTGTTTCTCCGGCACTCCCTGCTATAGCTAAAAATTTTAGTGTTACATCAGCTATTGCTGCAACAATTATAACCTCGTATATGGCACCGTATGGACTTTTGCAGCCTGTTTACGGATTTTTTGCTGATAAATTCAGCAAAGAAAGTGTTTTAAAATTAATTATTACAGGATTAACTATAGGTACATTACTGAGTGCTTTATCTCCGACTTTAAGTATTTTAAACTTAACTCGAGGGATTACCGGCTTCTTTGCGGCAGGTATCATCGCAGTATCACTTGCATTAATAGGAGATATGGTTCCAAGGGAACTTGCTCAAAACTATGTGGGGAAATTTATGGGTATAGTTTTTTTAGGGCAAGGACTTAGTGCCGGAATGGGCGGATTATTAACAAAATACATAAACTGGCGTGCATCTTTTTTGTTTTTTGCACTTTTGGCTTTTTTAAGCGCAATAATCTTGTACTTGAAACTCCCGAACAGAAAAAGAATTAGTATAATATCACCCAAAGGCAATTTTTTCAAAATTCTCTTTAATATAATTAATACTCCAAAAGGCAGGGTTATCTTTCCGTTGGCTGCAATAGCAGGCTTCTTGATTCTGGGGGTTTATTCTTACCTCGGAGCATATTTTGTTGATAAAATAGGACTCGATTATCTTCAATCAGGTTTGATTATTATGTTTTATGGCTTCGCCTGTCTTCTTGGCGGTAATATTGCAGGCAAAATTCATTTGCAAAAGATGCAAACAATTATTCTGGGCGAAATTTTGTCACTTTGTACAATAATCTTGCTATATTTCGCTCATAGCTGGATTTTATGTATTATTGGCGTTATGTTATTAGGTTTTGGCTACATATTTGTTCAATCAACACTTGCAACAGCGGCTTTCTATGTATCAGAAACTGACAAAGGCTTATCTTCAGGGCTTATAGGTACAGGGCTTTTTACAGGCGGGTCTCTTGGGAGTCTTTTTGGCGCATTGATACTTAGTACACTTAATTTCAACTATTTTTTGGCTATTTTTGGAGTTTTAATACTAATTCTTACAGTACTAACATTTAGTATTAAACTATAGTAAACGCTCTCAGTATACTATTATTAAGGTTTATCACATTTTGGACAATTCATTAATTTCTGATTTTTTCACTAATGCATAATTGCTTCTGTTCCCTTGTCTTCGGATTTTATTTTCTTAAATAATAAGACAGCAGGTATAAGAAGCAAGCTTAGAATGGCGAATAATCTAAAATTATCAATATATGAGCATAAGACAGATTGTTTAATAAGAGTTTTGTACATAAGGTAATTTGCTTTTTGTGAAGCTATAGCAGGATTTACATGCAGGGCGAAAAAATGTTGAATAGTCTGAAGTTTATATTGGAAGACAGGATTAAGAGAACTTAAATGACCAACCATACTTGCCTGATGAGCCTGGGAAATTCTGGAAAGTAATGTATTGACAATTGATATTCCTATACCGCCGCCAATATTTCTCAGCAAATTTTGTATTCCGGTTGCATTGGTCATTTGTTCGTTTTTTAAAGTTGCAAATGAAAGTGTTGCAAGCGGTATAAATATAAGCCCAAGTGCAAATCCGCATATTATATTTGGAATAATAATATTGTTCATAGATATACTGAGATTAAGATTTCCAAACATAAAACATGAAATAGCAAGAAAAGCAAAGCCAACTGCTGTTATAATCCTGTTATCCATTTTGTCTGTCAAATAACCGGCAATCCCGATTGTAGCCAGACATCCCAGTCCCCTTGGCGTTATGGCCATGCCGCTGTGGTATGCCGAATAGCCAAGCAAGCTCTGTAAAAATGCCGGCAGTATTGCAAGTGTACTATACAAAATAGCATTAACGACAGTGGTTATTAGTGTACCAACTGTAAAGTTTCTGTCTTTAAAGACATTCAGGTCTATTATTGAATCTTTAAAATGAAACTCCCAGATGAAGAAAAATATCATAGCTGATACAGAAGCTAATGCTGACCAGCAAACCCACGCAGATTCAAACCAATCTGATTTTTGTCCGTTATCAAGTATTACCTGTAAAGTAACCAGCCATATTATTAGGGCACCAAACCCCAGAAAGTCTATCCTGTTAATTACTCCTTTTTCTATATACGGCGGATCTTCAACAAACATTTGTGTCAAAATAACAGCAAGAATACCAACAGGTACATTAATAAAGAATATCCAGTTCCATGAGAAATTATCTGTTATCCAGCCGCCAAGAGTCGGGCCGATAACCGGAGCAAGCACAACGCCTACTCCAAATACAGCCATTGAAATTCCACGCTGTTCTTTTGGGAAACTTTCCAGCAAAATTGCCTGAGATATAGGCAAAAGCGCTCCGCCTCCCAGCCCCTGAAATATACGGGCAAGAATCATCATATCCAGACTGTTGGACACGCCGCATAAAATAGAAGCAACTGTAAAAAGTATTATACATATAATTAGAAAATTTTTTCTTCCAAATATACTGCTAAACCAAGCTGTTGAAGGAAGAATAATACCTGTCGCAATCAAATAGCTGGTTAATATCCACATTGATTCATCTGTTGTAGCAGAAAAGCTTCCTGCCATATGCGGCAGTGCAACATTAGCAACCGATGTGTCAAGCACAACCATAAAGGTTGAAAGCATTACAGATAAAGCTATTATCCAGGGACTGGTCTCTGGCCTCCATTCTCCTGCCTGAGTAATATTTGTTTCACTTGAACTCATTTAACCTTAACCTCTGGTATGACAGACATACCCGGAACTATCGCATATTGCGGATTGATTTTTTCTGTAAAGGTTATTTTGACAGGAACACGCTGTACAACTTTTACAAAACTTCCAACGGCATTTTCTGGCGGAAAAAGACTGGATTTGGCTCCCGTACTTGACTGAATACTGTCAACACGCCCTTTAAATAATTTGCCCGGGTATGCATCAACTTTTATAAGTACAGGCTGGCCAACTTGCATATTGGTAAGCTGCGTTTCCTTGAAATTAGCGATAATCCACCTATCTACAGGTACTATTGCTAGTAATGGCTGTCCCGTTTGAACAAATGCACCTGCTTCAACAGATCTGGATGTTACAAGCCCTGCTTTTGGCGCATGAATTTTTGTATAAGAAAGTTCAAGCTGTGCTTGTCTAGCGGCAGCACGTAGCTGCCTAATTTCAGCTGTTGCAGCTCTACGTGATGAATCACTTATTGATACCTGTAACGGAACAGTATTAGCTCCTTTTAATTTACCAAATGCCTGTTCCAAAGACTTAACAGATACTTCTTTATTAGCGTACGCTGACTGAAGGACAGATTCTGCGCCAACAGCTCTGTCCAGACTGGAATTATATTTTTCTTTTACAGTTTTTAATTTTGTTGAAGCCCTGTCAAAGTCCTGCTTTGATACAACACCTTTTGTATAGAGTTTCTGGTATCTGTTAAAATCGGTTTGTGCCAGGTCTAATTCAGCTTTTACTGATTTAATATCATTATTTACCTGTGCTAAACTTGACTGGGCCTGAGAAATCTGCTTATCTGCCATTTTAATTGCAGACTGTGCTGCGCCTACTGCTGAACTTGCCTGTTCTTCCATTGCACTGGAAGTAATGGAAGTAAGACCTACATTTGTTGCTGCACTTTTTTGTCTTTCTATGGCAGCTTGCAGTTTTGCTACAGCCTGTTCGTATTTTACCTGATAGTCGGCAGAATCAATTTCGGCAAGAATTTGCCCCTTTTTAACTTTCTGGTTGTCGTCGATGTAAACTTTTGATATTATTCCTGAAATTTTAGGGCTGATTTGAATACTGTGACCTTCTATATATGCGTCATCTGTAGATACATAAGTCATTGCGTGATTTAAAAAGTATATTCCGGTTATTACAGCTATTATCAGTAATGAAACAGGAATAATAAATCTTTTTCTTTTCACTTTCGTTTTTTTGACTGAAGTTTGTTCATTTGATCCTTCATTGTCCTGAGTTTCAAATTTTTCTTCTATCATTTTTTCTACCTGCTTATATCTCTTAAACATTTAAACTAAAATTGTAATTTGAAAGTTTGTTCCAGATTACTTCTGATTTTTTCCAGAATTGTTTTGAGAGTTTCTTGTTCTTCGTTGGTTATTCCCTTAAATGCCAGTTCATTTACATCTTTTATTGATGGAAGTATTTTCTCTACCTGTTTTTTCCCTTCATCTGTAATAAAGACTCTTATTACTCTCCTGTCTTTGGGATCAATTTTTCGATATAACAAATCTCTCTGTTCCAGTATATCAATCAGTCTGGTTATATTCGGTCTGTCTTTCAGTGCTGTTTTACCCAGCTGCCTTTGGGACATGCCATTCTCATTTTGAAGTATATATAATATTACAAATTGCTCTTTTGTTACACTAAAGTTTTTTTCTTTAAAAAACTGAAGTCCGGCTATTTTAATGTAATGGGTTGTCTTATTAATTAAATAGCCCAGAGTCAGATCCGACATTTCTACTTTGCTTTTTTTCATTTTTGCCTCTAAAGTTATATATTGTATATGAAATAAAAAAATGTTATTATGATAACTGTTATTATGATAACATATATTTTGAAAATGTTAATAGCTAATTTGAATTTCTGATAAATAAATTAATACTCGTATTTGAGTAAACTGGAACGAGTTTAAATTTCAGATTTTCTTCAAGAACGAGCTTTTTAAAAAGAAAACTCATCGTTTCCTTTTTAAACGCTCCCGCTTCGCACCTCCTCGGAAGGATTTCCGAAATTTAGCACTCCCACTACCACATCTGATTTCACTTTAAAAATCGGAAATTCATTTCAGGAGTGGTATAACTTTATGAGGTTATTAAATATTATGAATAAGCAAAAATTGCTGGCTGTGATTTTAATTGCAAGTTTTATATCGACAACTGATACTGTGATGTGGGCAGAGCCCCAAAAAGCTAATAATACTAAACCTCCTGTTTCAAAAAGCCTAAAAGGCGCTGTAACTGATTACAGGGCTGAATTTGTTAATAAGGACTGGTGGTCAAGATTTAATGATCCGATTTTGAGCGGTTATATATTAAAAGCAGCAAACGCAAATCATGACTTGAAAATTGCGACTTTGAGAGTCTCGGAAACGCAGGCGCTGGTTCGGGAGTCTCTTGGCAAAGAATTTCCGACAATAGGACTGGGAGGAAACTTTGAAAGAGAAAAAACTTCTGACAATATTCAGATGGGCAGCTTCAAACTTCCTGAATACACCCAGAATGCATATAGTTTTCCGCTGAGTGTAAATTACGAGCTTGACCTGTGGAGAAAAAACAGGGAAAAAACTATCAGTGTGGCTAAAGAACTTGAAGCAGCGAAATTTGACGAAAGAGCAGCCTATATATCATTAACCTCTACAGTTGCGGCAGTTTATTTTAATATTTTAAAGGTTGACAAGCTTATAGAACTTCAAAAACAGTTAGTTGAATACAGAACAAAACATCTTGATTTAATCAAGGATAAAAATAATTACGGTCTCTGTCCTTTGTCCGATGTTATTCTTTCAGAAAAATTACTGACAGAATCTCAGACAGGCTTAACAGACCTTGAAAAGCAGCAGAGCATCCTTTTAAATCAGCTTGCTGTTTTGACAGGTGTCAGTGTCGATAATGCAGCTTCATTAAAAAGAGCTTCTCTTGATGATATTGACCCTTTAAAAGATTTGCCTGCAAGTATTAAATCCGATGTGGTTCAGAACAGACCGGATATATTAAAGGCAGAAGCGCTGCTTCAAAAAACAAAGATTGACGTTAATCTTGCAAGAAAAGACTTTCTTCCAAGTATAAATATAGTAGGGCAGTTCGGATTTATGTCCAATTCATTTGCAAAAACTTTTGACTGGAGCAGCTACACAGCATCTATCGGAACTGGCCTTTTCCAATCCATTTTTACCGGGGGACAAAAGCTTGCAAGGTTAAAAGCTCGCAAGTTCAGATATGAACAAATGCTTGAAAGTTATCAGAAAACCATTCTGCAATCTTTTCAGGAAGTTAACGACAGCCTTGCTTCATTAAAGTTTGATACCAAGAAAAATAATGATAATATTAGCCGGGTCAAACTTGAAAATAACAATATGGAGCTGATTAATGAAAAGTATCAAAATGGTTTGCTTGCTTATATTGATACTTTAGAATATAAAGCAAGAGTTCTTTCACTGGAAAAAGAACAAATCCAGAGTAAAACAGATTGCTTTATTGATTCACTCAGCTTGTATAAAGCAACAGGTGGTAAACTTTAAATCAAAACTTCACATTTTAAATATTTATTAAATATAAAAAGGCTTTTTTATTTTCACACCAGAGAGTCTCTATGTCAGTTTTATCAGGCAATTCGAGTGTAATAGCAGGAATATTTCTTTCTACTCCAGCATACGTGCCAAAAGAACCAGGTGTTGGATAACCTATATCATCCTGTACAGGATAACCATTTAATTCGGAAATTTTCTGGGCTAATTCTTTAGCAGGTCCATCATAATTTACTATTTTATATGGTGTATGTAGGGTAATTATAATGTCTGGTTTATGCTCATCAATTATTTCCATTACAAATTCTGTTTCTATCTCACTTGCAGGGTATTCTCCAGAATAAAATTGATCTTTTTCAGCTGATAATTTCCAGTTATCTGTAGGGAAATTTCTGTTTAAGTCAACTCCATTTGAATTACCCCGAGTATTGACAGCTTTCCCGTCAGGATTTAATGCCGGTATAAATAATATTCTGTTATTACTTACTAATTCAGAATTCTTTTTGATTTCATTCATAAGCCTTAATATTAACGGTTCGCCTTCAGGCTCTTCCCCGTGAAATACGCCGATAAACAGGATTGTTTTTCCCGAATTACTGAAATGAGATTCAGCTTTAAAAAGCTGAATCTCATTATTATTTTTAGTTTTTACCTGTTTAACTAATTCAATCATTTTAGTAGAACTAATTATGCTCTTACTTTCATGCAGCCGGTAATAATGCCTGCAAAGCTGTCTGCCTGAAGGCTTGCTCCACCGACCAAAGCACCGTCAATGTCGGACATTGACATTTGTTCTTCAATTGTTGATGGTTTTACGCTGCCGCCGTATAGAATCCTTGCCTGGTCAGCTGCTTCTTTTGTTGATACTTCAGCAATTACTGATCTGATCATTTTAATAACTCTGTTTGCTTCAGCAGAATCACATGTTTTTCCTGTTCCGATAGCCCAGATCGGTTCATAGGCAAATACAGATTTTGCAATGTCATCTGCACTAACGCCTACAAGGGCTTCTCTAATCTGAGTAGCAATATGTTTATCTGTAACACCGGATTCTCTTTGTTCAAGACTTTCGCCACAGCAAATAATTGGTATAATTCCACCAGCAAGAGCAGCTTTAACTTTTAAATTAACTGTTTCGTTTGTTTCTGCAAAGTACTGTCTTCTTTCACTGTGTCCGATAATTACGTAAGAGGCACCGAGGTCTTTGATCATTGGAACAGAAACTTCTCCGGTATAAGCACCGGATTCTTTATAGAAACAGTCCTGTGCGCCAAGTGATATACCCTTGCCTGTTTCCAAGCTTTTGCCTACTGCATAAAGTGATGTAAATGTCGGACAAAGAATTACTACCGGCAATAAATCTTTATTAATGTCCATTAGTTTAATTTTAATGTCTTCTGTTAAACTTGTAGCTTCTTCCGTTAATTTGTTTAACTTCCAATTTCCGGCAATAATAGGTCTTCTAGCCATTTTAATACCTCAATTCTTAATTTAAATAAATATATAATAGCGGGAGATTTTGTCCATCCCCCGCCATCGTTAGTTTTTAATAATTATAATTTTTTTGCAACAAGAGCAACTGTTTCAGAAAGTCTTGTGCTGTAGCCCATTTCATTATCATACCAGGAGATAACTTTTACCATATGATCTCCCATTGTAATGGTTAATAATGAATCGAAGCAACTGCTGTATGTTGAACCGATAAAGTCTGTGCTAACTAATGGTTCTTCTACATACTGTAGAATACCTTTTAATGAACCTTCAGAAGCTTTCTTCATAGCAGCATTAACTGATTCAACCGATACAGGTTTTTCTGTTGTAACTGTAAGGTCAACAACACTTACATCAGGAGTTGGAACTCTCATAGCAAAACCGTTTAATTTTCCTTTTAATTCAGGTAATACTAAAGAAATAGCTTTAGCAGCACCGGTTGATGCAGGAACAATATTTAATGCGCCAGCTCTGGCTCTTCTCATATCTTTATGCCCAGCATCTAATATTCTCTGATCACCAGTGTATGAGTGAACTGTTGTCATTAATCCTTCTTTAATTCCAAATTCTTCCTGTAGAACTTTAGATATAGGAGCTAAACAGTTTGTAGTACAACTTGCCATTGAAATAACGTTGTGTTTTGAAGAATCGTATTTATCAGCGTTAATTCCGAGACAAATTGTGATATCTTCATTTTTAGCAGGAGCAGAAATGATAACTTTCTTTGCGCCAGCTTCAATATGAGCTTTTGCTTTAGTAGCATCTGTATAGAAACCTGTTGATTCAACAACAATATCAACACCCATTTCTTTCCATGGAAGTGTTGCCGGATCTTTAGAAGCAAGGAATTTAATTTTCTTGCCGTTAACAATAATGCCTTCATCGTAAGCTTCAACTTCGCCTTCAAATTTACCCATAACTGAATCATACTTTAATAAGTGTGCAGCTTCCACCGGATTTAAACCAGGGTCATTGATAGCCACATAATCTACTTCTTCAAATACTCCGTTTTGTACGGCAGCTCTTAAGGTATTACGACCGATTCTGCCGAAACCGTTTATAGCAACTTTTACCATATAAACAAACCCTCTTTCCTAAAAATAACAAAAACTTTGTTTAAGACACTCAATATATATATGAAACAAAACAATATATCAAGGGGGGTACAAAATTTTGTCACAGTTAATTAAGTGACCATTATTTATGTATAATTATTTGCCTTGACACCGGATCATGGAAGTTGCGAGAAAAATTACATTTTTCCGCATCTTCAAATATATTTTCATGTAATAATAATCACATACATGTTTTATTGATTTTAGTTTTATGATTGTTGAGGTAATAGAAATGACAAGAGAATTATCTGCTCTTCAAAAAGCAAGACTGTCTTATTCGCCTAAATTGCCCAAAGTTCTTAGAAACGGCATTAAAGGGCTTAGTGTAGAATACGGAAATCCTACAGAATCTGTGACTGATTCACAGGATATAAAGGAATTGTTCCCTAACGTATACGGAAAACCAGTTGCTACATTTAAGTCAGGAGAAACAACTATTCCAGACAAACCTGTAAATGTCGGTGTTATTTTATCCGGCGGACAGGCTCCCGGCGGTCATAATGTAATTGCAGGTATTTTTGACGCTCTTAAAAATGCAAATCCAAACAATAAATTGTACGGATTTTTAGGCGGCCCGTCCGGTATAATTAACGGTAAATATGTGGAAATCACTTCCGACTTCTTAGCAGAATACAGAAATACAGGTGGATTTGATATTATTGGATCAGGCAGAACCAAACTTGAAACAGAAGACCAGTTTAAAGATGCATGGAATAACTGCCAGAATTTAGATATTTCAACAATTATTATCATAGGCGGAGATGATTCCAACACAAATGCCGCAATGCTTGCTGAATTTTTCCTCTCTAAAAATGCCGGAATTAAAGTAATAGGTGTTCCAAAAACCATAGACGGCGACCTTAAGAACGAACAGATTGAAATTTCTTTTGGTTTTGACACAGCCACAAAAACATACTCTGAATTAATAGGAAACATTGAAAGAGATGCCAATTCAGCTAAAAAATACTGGCACTTTATCAAACTTATGGGAAGAAGCGCTTCTCATGTAACTCTTGAAGCTTCACTTCAAACACATCCTAATATTACTATTATTGCGGAAGAAGTTGCAGAAAAGAAAACTTCTCTTGCAGGTGTTGTTGATTATATGACAAATATTATTGTCAGAAGATCAAAAGAAGGCAAAAACTTTGGTGTCGCCCTGATTCCTGAAGGTTTGATAGAATTTATTCCTGAAATGAAAGGAATGATATCCAATCTTAATGATACACTTGCTTTGATTGAAGATGATGCCGATTATGTCAAACTTAGAACACACGAAGAAAAAGTCGGATATATCATATCAAAACTTGAAAAAGCGAATGCAGATGTATTTGCTTCGCTTCCTTCATCAATTCAGGCTCAGCTTTTAGCTGACAGAGACCCGCATGGAAATGTTCAGGTTTCAAAAATTGAAACAGAAAAACTTCTTATACAGATGATTCAAGCAAAATTAAGCAAACTTAAAGAAGCTGGCGAATATAAAGGTAAATTTTCAGCGCAGGCTCACTTCTTTGGATATGAAGGCAGATGCGCAGCACCTTCCAACTTTGATGCTGATTACTGTTATTCATTAGGTTACAATGCATTTGCACTTTCACACTTTGGCTTATCAGGTTACTTATCATCAGTCAGAAACCTTACAAAATCAGCTGAAGAATGGATTGCTGGCGGTGTCCCGTTAACAATGATGATGAATATGGAAAAACGTCATGGTGTTATGAAACCAGTAATTCAAAAAGCATTAGTTACACTCGATGGCCCGGTCTTTGGATATCTACAAAAAAACAGGGAACAATGGGCAATGGAAGATCATTATATTTTCTCAGGTCCTATTCAATATTATGGTCCTTCAGAAATAGCTGATGTACCAACAAAAACAATACAGCTTGAAAGAGCTTAAAATATTTCAAATCAAAAATTGCTAATATATCTGAGATATTTGTATATTCAATAAAAAGCACTGATTATTCAGTGCTTTTTTCAGGGTGTATATATAGTTGTTCATACAAGTTTCATTGAAATTTTAGCGGCCTGTTCACGTTTTCTTTTTGATTCATTGCAGGAGGTTTCAATAATTTTCCGGTAACAGGAAGTAAGATACCTGGTGTCTTCTTCAGACAGTTTTTTTGTACAGTTTCTCAATACTTTTCTTGCTTCTTCAAACTTTTTCATTCTGATAAGAATAGCTATTTTCTGGTCAAAAAGGGAAGGCAGTATGTGTCTGTTTTTAAGTGTTATATTTTCAAAAGCCATTTCGCAGTTTGCAAGAGCTTCAATCTGCTTTCCCAGCACATCAAGAGTACCGGCTTTTGAACCGTATGCTTCTGCACAGTATGGGTCAGCGTTAATTGCAAGATCAAAATATTCCAATGCTTCTGCGTCTTTGTTTATGCAGAATAAAATATCACCCTTTAAAATTAATGCTTTTATATTTTCAGGATCAAGCCTTAAAGCTTCATTTAGCTGAGCTAAAGCAATTTCGTAATCCTTGTAATATATAAAAGTATCGTTTGCTTCACGCACGAGTTTTTCAGCTCTTAGGTTAAATACTTTATTTGTTATATTCTCTTTAGTCTTATCTGGTTTATTTTTTGTGTTCATAATTTACTATACAAGTCCCCAAGCAATTGAGATTAATATAATGTTAATCATACAAAATTATGCAATAGTTGGACATGAAGTTATTCATGTTTTATTCATGATAAGTCAGATAATAACTATAATTCAGGAAAATAAATATTCCCCTTTATAACTTATTTTTAGAGTTTGATTGCCTGTTCATGCTAAGAAACAATGCTAATGCGAATTAAAAGTTTTTTAAAACAAGCTTAATTCTTGTTAATATAGGCATGATAAAAACATGAACCAAACATGCGAAAGGCTCATGGTACATGAATTTCGGCCATGAATATTTTTAAGAAGAAATGTTAACAAAACTTACTTTATGTTACAAATTTGTAAATCCAAAGCAGCAAATACAACTAAATAAGCTTGTTAATCAGGAAATTATTTAAAAAATGTATTCTGGTTACTGTTAAAATTTTATAATTTTTAACTAAGCTAAATTTTAAAGTTTAATTATGGAATAATTGTATTTCAAGATATAAGCTTGTTTGAATAGTGTATATATTGTTTTATTAATGTATTTCTAGTTTTTAACCAAAAATTTCTTAACGAAAATTTACTATCACAAATACTTTTATAGTTGTAAAATGCATGCTACACAGTAATAAATATCATTACTCAACAAACAGAAATAATAACGAAAAAATTGGGGTATTGGGGTTTTTAATACAATTTTATACCTGTTTTAATGTATATTATTGTTATGTATTGTACATATGTGCTGGCTTAATGTTTGTCTGAGAAGTTAAATTACTATTAAAATTAAAGTTTTAGACTAGATAAAGGGAGAAGATACAAGTGGCATCATATTTATCAGAAGCTATAAAATTAACCGAAAATGCTAAAACAGTACTTGCAAAAAGATATTTAAGGCGGGATAACGATGGAAATCCGACTGAAACACCGGAAGATTTATTCTGGAGAGTTGCAAGCACTATTGCAGAAGCTGACCGTATTGATGGAAAAAGTGATGAAGATGTAAAAAAGCTTGCAGAGCAATTTTACAAATCTATAACAAATCTTGAATTTATGCCCAATAGTCCTACATTAATGAATGCAGGAAGAGAACTGGGGCAGCTTTCAGCTTGTTTTGTCCTGCCGGTTGAGGACTCACTTGATGCCATCTTTGAAACGATAAAAAATACCGCTTTAATTCATAAAAGCGGCGGTGGAACAGGGTTTTCCTTCTCCAAATTGAGACCTAAAAATGACATAGTTAAATCAACAATGGGAGTATCATCAGGCCCCGTTTCTTTTATAGAAGTATTTAATGCAGCTACGGAAGCAGTAAAACAGGGTGGTACAAGACGTGGAGCCAATATGGCTATTCTCAGGGTCGACCATCCCGATATTTTAGATTTTATTAATTCAAAGTATGAAGGAAGCAAGTTAAATAATTTTAACCTTTCTGTCGGCATTACCAATTCTTTTATGGAAGCTGTAATAAAGGATGAAGAGTATGAACTGATTCACCCTAACAGTAAAAAAGCTGTTCAGAAACTAAAAGCAAAAGAAGTTTTTGATGTTATTGTCGACCATGCCTGGAGAAATGGAGAACCAGGGATTGTATTCCTTGATAATATAAATAAAGATAATCCAACGCCAAAGATTGGTGAAATTGAATCTACAAATCCTTGCGGAGAAGTTCCTCTTCTTCCCTATGAAGCATGCAATCTTGCTTCTATCAATGTAGGCAGGATGATTAAATACAATATTAAAAATCAACCTGAGGTTGACTGGGATAAGTTAAAATACGTTACAAAATTAACAGCTCATTTCCTCGATAATGTAATAACAATGAATAATTATCCTCTTCCTCAAATAGAAGAGATGGTTAGAAATAACCGTAAAATAGGTCTTGGTCTTATGGGATGGGCTGACCTTCTTATGATACTGAATATTCCATATAATTCAGAAGAAGGCATTAATCTTGCAAAACAAATAATGGAATTTATTGACTACCATTCAAAAGTTGAATCTATAGATCTGGCAAAAGAAAGAAGCAGGTTTGGCAACTTTGAAGGCAGTATTTTTGATGGCAGTACAGCTTTATACAATAGATACAGGGAGAAATCAGCCGGCAAGATTTCTGATAATAACTGGTATGAACTTGATTTAAATATACAGGAAAGTGGTATCAGAAATGCTACTACTACATGTATTGCACCTACAGGTACTATCAGCATGATTGCAGGTGCTTCAGGTGGAGTTGAACCACTGTTTGCACTTACTTTTGTTAGAAAAGTTATGGATGGAACTGAATTAATTGAAGTAAATCCAATTTTTGAAAAAATAGCAAAAGAAAGAGGTTTTTACAGTGAAGAATTAATGAAAAAAATCTCTGTTAACGGTTCTGTTCATGGTCTGGACGAAGTTCCTGACGATGTTCAAAAAGTTTTTGTAACTGCTCATGATATAACTCCGGAATGGCATGTAAAAATGCAGGCTGCATTCCAGCTTCATACAGATAATGCTGTATCAAAGACTGTTAACTTCAGTGAAGATGCAACAAAGGAAGATATAGCAAAAACATACTATCTGGCTTACAAATCAGGATTAAAAGGTATTACGGTATACAGAAACAACAGCCGTACTTATCAGCCAATGAATATTGAAGCTAAAGATACTAAAAAAGAAGAAGCAAAAGCAGTAGTTCAACCTGAAAATAAAGTATCCGAACAGTGTATATTTAGTAGTCATGACAGCAAAATAGTTACCCCAAGAGAACGACCCAACCTGACATACGGTATGACTGATAAAATCCAGACCGGTTGCGGTCCTCTTTATGTAACTATTAACACTGATCAGGAAGGCTTGTGTGAAGTATTTGCTAGAATGGGCAAGTCAGGAGGCTGTGCAACAAGTCAGGCCGAAGCTACAGGCAGGATGATTTCATTAGCTTTAAGAGCAGGAGTTGATATTCATTCAATTATTAATCAGTTAAAAGGTATCAGGTGTCCGGCTCCTTGTTTTGGAAAAGGCGGAGTTATTCTTTCCTGTTCCGATGCTATAAGCAAAGTACTTGAACGTAACATTGAAAAGGCATTTAATCTGGCAGTTTCTGATAACAATAATAAAAACATTAATAAATCAGACCCCAAAATGGTAAATGCACAGAAAATAGGCTCAATAGCCGATATAGGTTTTTGTCCTGAATGTCCCGAATGTGGACAAATGCTGGAATTTGGCGAAGGCTGCGTAGTATGCAAAAGCTGCGGCTATTCCAAATGCAGTTAGGCTAAAAAAAACACAATACAAACAAAAGGGCTGTTCTCAAAAAGAGAACAGCCCTTTTGTAAGGACGTAATAAAAAATGCGTAAGTATTTTTTATTACGTCCTTACTTCAACAAATCCTGAATTTCACTGACAATTTTACTATTAACCGCCTGTTTTGCTGTTTTGTTTCCGTTCCAGACAGGTTCCAGTACTATATTTACAGTGTTCATCATTTCAGGATAATTTTCAGGGGCAGGCGTTGGCATGGACTCTGGAATTATATCTACAAATAATTCAGAATTTTGGGGCGGTAATTTTTTGTTTAAAAATACTTCAGAATTTGCCACGTCAACCCTTGCCGGTACAATAAGTCCGCTTTTTGTAAATTTTTTACTTGTTTGTTTTAATGCTAAAAATTTTACAAGTCGCCATGCAGCTTCTTTGTGAGTAGAAGTTTTGCTTATTGCCCAGCCGGATGCATCAGCATCTACAATAGATCCTGCTTTGCCACTAGGAAACCGGACTATATCCCATCTAAAATTTACATCTTTTCTATACCTTGGTACACTCCACCTGCCATTTATCTGCATAGCAAGTTTTTCCTGCATAAAGAGCTGAGTCATTTTAGCACTGCCGGATTCACTTTTTGTCGGGGCAACGTGATATTTATTTCTAAGATCTGCATAAAACTGTATTGCTTCAAGGCTTTTAGGCTTGTTTATTAAAACTATTTTAAGATCTGGACTGACGATACCGCCTCCGTTACTCCATAGAAAAGGCAGCCAAAAAAGAGAAAGCTCTTCAAAACCTATCCCGTAAATATCTGTCTTTCTATCATGATTTGTATCTTTTGTAAGTTTTTGTGAAATAGAAAGAAATTTATTAAAATCCCAGTTATTATCAGGATATGGCACATGTAATTTGTCAAAAATATCTTTATTGTAGTATATTACAAGATTAGAGACATCTCTTGGAATCGCATAAAGTTCGTTTTTATATCTAAAAGCCTCTAAAGCTTTTGGGAAAAAAACTTTTTCAGAAATTAATTTATCTTTTTTTAAATATGGGTTAAGATCAAGAAAAATATTATTTTTTATAAAAAGGGTACCGTCAACATTATTTATAAACATAACGTCAGGAGTAAGATTTGAAGCAACTAAAAGCTGTAATTTCTGAAAATAGTTATTGGGAATGTGAATAAATTCAACTTTTATATCAGAATTTTGTGTCTCAAAATCTTTCAAAATAGGTCTTATTATAGAAACCTCTGTCTCTGAACCCCAGCTTGAAAATTTAAGAACAGTTTTTTCCGGCTTTTTAGTACAGCCAGAAATAGTTAAAAGAAAAATGAAAATAAATATAAACTTGAAAAATTTTCTCATGATTTATTATTATAGAATTTATATTATATTTTAATCAATTAAGATTATAATTAAATTAAGTATTATAATAAAGAAATAATGATTAGTTAAAATTATCGGAGTATAGCAATGGCTCTAACAAATAGTATTTTAGTTATAAGTGATGAACGTAAAGACATTGAAGAATTTCGGTCTAAATTAGTTTTATTAAGAAATATTGATACTGTTACTGACTCAAATCTGGAAAATGCCATTAAGTCTTGTAAAAAATACATGCCAGATGCTGTAATTGTATTTGTTCATAAGAAAGATGATGGTATATTCGATATTTGCAAAGGAATAAGAAAAGATCCGGTTATAAAAATTATCCCTATTCTTCTAATATTTGACTTTTTTGATGAAGAATTTACTCTTTCCTGTTTTGATTCTGGAATGAGTGATTATATTATACTGCCGGCAACAGATTCAGAAATTTTAATGAAAGTTATCTGGAATTCTCAAAGAAGTGCAATAGCACGTGAACTTGAGAAAAAAGAAGCACTGTTATGTGAACTGGGTGCTATTGATAAAAGCAATGAAGCTTATACTTCAGAATTTATCGATAAAATTTTTACAAATGAAATTAATATAGCTCGGAAATACAAGTATCCTGTAGTTCTAATGTCTATTTGCCTAGATTACAATGCAGATAAAAATAAAAACAATACTCTCGCATCCGTTATAAAAAAATCTATCAGAAACACTGACATGCTGGGAATAGCAGGAGCAGGAAAATTCTATATATTCATGCCAAAAACAGAAGAGAAGGGCGGTTATAGTGTTTATAAAAGAATTAAAAGCTACTTCGTAGATGAATATTCAATTAGCGCAGGTCTTTGTGAATCCAAAGGTGATATGGATTTTGAATCCTTGAGTTCCTGTGCTTCAAATGCCCTAAACGAAGCAATATCACGAGGGGGTAATAAACTCATAATATTTAATAAACTGGAAAATTATGAGAATAAAACAGAAAATGAAAATCCGGAAATAACTAAATATAAATTTTCCCGGAAAGCAAATTCAATTATTTTACCTGTTTTTGAAAAAATCAAAACAGATATTGAATCAAAATATCAGGATAATTTTATTATTGAACAGTTTATAACTGATACTAAGTGTTTTTTTTCAATAAGAAAGCCTGCTGAAAGCATAGAAATTGCTCTAAAAATTATAGATCCCGGCAATACAGACATTATACTGGATCAATTTAGCAAACTTGCTGAGAAAACAGAAGAAAAACGTTCAATTGTTAACATTACCGATATAACAGAAGAAAATATTGTTAACATATTAAAAAATTTGCTCTCAGAATTTAAAAATCTTGAGAGCGTAAATATTATATAAAATAATAACTATAAACCTTTACTTTAAAGATGCTCCAGGTCTGTCAAAGTCTGAAAACAGTCTTGCTAGGACTTGTCCACTTTTATTACTATATTTAATGGTTACCCGTCTCAAGATGACATTATCATCTGAATCCTTTCTGATAATTTGCGTTGAACGACCTACACTATATCTTCCATCGCCTTTATCTTCACTTGTAAGTGCTGGAAGACTTCCTGCATCATAATCAGGTTGAAATTGCCATTTTATTTCCACTGATTTTAAGTATCTTTTTGCAAGATTGTTTGCATTAACTACATCCTGATCATTCACTGATAAATTAATGCTATTTGAAAACGGAAGGGCTAAACAAACAGCTATAATAGCAAAAAAGAACATAGCAAGCATCAATTCTACTAAGCTATAACCTTTTAATGACTTATTTTCTACTTTCTTATTTTTATTGAAATCTTGGAACATTTTTCGATACACCTTCAACTTTTATAATTACAAGAGACTCTTTATTAAAAGCTAATTTCCAGGATATTCCCTTAATGAGGGCATTGACATCACTAGTGGTTGTAGAACCTGAAATTTGACCTAAAAGTACTGGATCAGTAACTCCATTATTATAATTTAATGAATAACTTAAACTTGACTTACTTATATCTATATCAGTTGCTATAAGACTATCTGTACCATTTACTGACGTAATAGTCGTAGCAGGAGAAGTATCTGGATTCCAGGTAAGTTTACCTGAACTTGAGAATTCATACAGATTTCCACTTTTAATATAAAAAGCTTTAAAATAATATTTTTTGTCTGATTCTTCATCAGAGATTAATACAGCTACTGATATACTTGTATTAACTTGACTGGAATGCAAACCTGACCCTGTTAAAGATATAGTTTGACCAGCCGGAAAAATATAGTAAGATTTGTTTATTACTTCCGGTATGATAGCAGTAACAAATCTTGTTTGATCTGACATTTCTGTTTGACTGCCCTGTTTGTACATTACCTTAAATGCACCTGAAGAAAATGATGCCATTGCGAGAGTTAATATTCCAAAAATAGCAATTGCCATCAAGACTTCAATAAAACTAAAACCTTTATTTATCATATATTACATTCCCTGTTCCAGCCTGGACATTTATGGATTTATTACCTCCACCTAGGCTTAACTTAATTACGCAATCAGTTGACATTGGTTGCCCCGCACTGTTTATTGGAGTTCCATCCACATAAAAGCTTAAGGTACCGCAAGTGTTTGAATATACAGTTACATCTCCAAGAGTTCCTGACATTGCATCAATATAACTGCTGTTAGTAAGAGTTTGGCTGCCAGCTTTTACTGAATAAGCATGCTTACTAAATTTTATTGTTGTAACAACACCTTTTGAAGTAGCATAATAACGAGCTTTTTCAATGGCAAAAGCAACCTGCTGTGTTGACGATTTAAGGTTTTCTGCAGTTTGCATTGCCCCAAAACCCTGATAACTCATTGTAAGCAAAACTGAAGCTATTGCCATAGTTATCAATAATTCCATAAGATTAATTCCTGATTTTTTATTTTGCACTGAGCATTGCCTCATCTTTACTTATCTTTCTCCAGCTGGAATATGCCTGTCCGCAACTAACACTTGGAAACAGTTTTTCAAATCCCGGAGGTAAACTTTCTAAATCTACAAATCTGCTTTCATATTTCCAATCTCTTAGTTTAGGTTCTTTATAGTAATTTGCATTCCAAAGACCCGTAGCATATTTACTTCTGAATAATTGTATAAAACTGCCTGTAACTTTTAATGATGCACTGCTCCAATCTTCAAGCAATCTTGGAAGATTTTCAAGTCCTCCATTATAACGTTTTCCAGCTTTTGTGGGAATATTACCGGTAATAAATGCCGCATTAAATTCTGTATCATGTGTTACCTTTTGAAGCCCAGGATCTTCTTGTGTTGCTGCACAATTATCCCAATCATCTGAAAGAAGCGTTATAGAATCAGCAATAACTCCACAGGGCTGCCAGTTATCTTTGGAAGGTTTTGCATCGGTATGCTGGTTAAAAGTACCCAAAACATAAGTAGGCAAATTGGATACAAATGTAGTAGGAGCCTGTAAACTTTTTCCATTTGTAGTAATCTGAAAACCGGTAACTTTTCTTGATGAATCCGGCGTATAATCATTACCGTCACTATCAGCTACTGCATCGGTTCTTGTCATATAAATCAGCCCATTTGACGGATAGTACTTTTTTAATTTATCAATATTCACAATCGTAACTCTTACAGCATGATCTATATCCTTTTTACCATCTCCTTCTCTTTGATCTAATATATCAATTTCCTGTACAGCACCATCAAAGGCACTATTGTCTTTATTGTAATGTTTTCCATTGTATTCAGTGTAAGTTTTACCTTTGTAAGTTAATTCATATTTAGTATTTGAATAATACTTATCACCTATTGTTTTAATTTTCAAACCGGCATTTGTATCATAATATCCGCCCGGTTTAATAGAAGATTCTACCTCTGATGCTTCTAACTTTGCTGCTCCTATGCTACTGTCTTTTACAGACCCCTTCCAGTTGTCAGCAGCAAGCTTTGCCCATTTTGAATTTTCAGAATCCTGTCCTTTTTTCATTTCTGTCAAATCGCCTGAATCATTTGCAGAAGATATGAAAACCTTACCGGTTATACTATTACTATCGAGTCTTCCTCGATATATTTTACCTGCAGAAGTCATGGAGTCAGTATAAATATTAAGATTATTTCCAGAATTAAGATACAAGTTGCCGTTCGTATGAATCAAACCTTTTAAATTAGTATTCCCGTCAGGAAGTATTTCCATATCATCCTGAAAAAATGCCAGATACATAGAAGGTATTGCCCTTCTTGCTACTGCCTGTTCAGACATTCCAACAAAACCATAATTATCTGCATAGGCTATAACTTCAATGTTCATTTTATAATTTGCATAACTCTTGTCAATAGTCCAGTCAGTATCCTCAGTGATTGCATATTTAACTGTTATAGTCTTTTTATCATCACTTGAGTAATAAGTAAAACTGTAATACCCCGGACTTCCCGAAGTATAATTTTCGTCATCGTATTTTTTTTCTGAAGGCTTATTCCCTGTGTCATCAGCAACAGTTCCCTGGAAACTAATTACAGGGGTAAGACTCTTTAAGGAACCATTATTAAAAGATTCACCTATTTTAACTCTAGCCCTTTTAAGTCCGGCTTCACAGGCAAGTTCAAGTTTTGTCTTGATTTTTTCTTCACCAGTTAAGCTTACATTCGAAACAGAAGCAATCGTTGCAGCAAGAGCAACTAGCAATAACAATGTTGCAAGAGTTACAACAAGTATAAGTGCTGAACCTTGTTTTTTTTTCATTCTTCACAACTCCAAATCACAGGTTATAATTTCATTTTAATAGATATAGAACTTATCTTTAACTACAATAAAAATCTACTGTGACAATAATTTTAATTCATTCTTAAATGATCCAGACGAAACAACAAAGAATCGTTACTTCAAAAAATAGAAAGAACTGCCCCAGCTTTATTATTATAAAGCATCATTCTAAAATTGTAAGCCTATTTTCTGATTTTCAGAAAAATAAATACAAATATTTTACAAATTTTAAAGATATGATTCCAGATTTTAATATTTACAATAATTAACTATATTTATAGGATAGTTTTATATTCTATTATTAAGATTAGTTTATTTCTAATAATCAGAAATCAATTTTGTATTTTTGTAAATATTTTATGTCGACACAGTTAATTTATTAGTAAAACAGTGCTAAAATGATATTTGTCTGTAACTAAAGTATTAGAATAGGTTTTTCTCATGCTTTCTAAAAAATGTTTTTTTAAAAGAACCGGATTTACATTTATAGAAGTCGTTATTGCTATTACTATAATGACTTCTGTTTCTCTTTTTCTTGTTTCCTCAATACCTTCCCAGTATTCACTCGCTCAGGATTCACAGGATCTGGCGAGGGCTACAGATATTGCTCAAAGATACGTAGAAGCTGTAAAGCTGGCTTTAGCAGATGCATCAACTTATAACGATACATTTACAGGTGATGCTCCTCCAATTCCTGTTACAAATGATATAACCGCTAATGGTTATTTTACTGTTCATACAAAGACAAGTTTTATTGGGCCAACCGGAAGAGAAGATTCTTTAAAGCAGATTAGTGTAATTTTCACAAAGACAGGAAGTAATATACTGTTAATCGAATTATCAACCGTTATATCCAAACCTGACTTGAGGTTATGAATTGAAACATAAAGCAATTACATTAATAGAAGCATTGATTATATCAGTAATTGTTGCGGTAGTTACTTTATCAACAATTGATATAATCAGCAAAATGTTTGTAGCTGAAAATACTTTTAACGAAGATATAACTTCACAAGAAAACAAAACTGCTGTCACCGAAAAAATCATTACAGCAATGATGCCTGGAAGTTACCTGTATAGGGTTAATACCCCACTAATTATTCCAACAAAAATCGGTAATACAGAGGTTTATGTTGGTACTCAAACTGTAGCAGTCTTATGCCCTGAATTTGCGTCAGATGGATCTTTGATCATGCCAACAACAGGTACAACTACATTTACCGGGACAGCCTTTTCAATAATTCCTGAAACTACCTGGAATGGAGGCAAATCTGGTAAATACGTACTTATCCAAACAATTTTAAATGACCAGAGCCTTAATCTTGCTGTTGATCCTAATGATACTTTAAAAATAAACATAGATCCTCCAACAAACTGGTCACAGGGAAAGTCATTTATTATTGCAACAAATTTAAAACCAGGACAGTTTTCAAATTTAACAAATGTTTTTACTTTAAACTCACAGAGAAATTCGTTACAATTTGCTTTTGTCCCAACAGCTAGTGGCCTTTATTTCCCCTCCCCAAATTCTTCACAACCTATTGATGATTCAAAATTTATTTCAAGTGTTAATTTAAGAAACTGGCGAGAAACAACATATTAACAGGAGAAAAAATGGAACAATACAGGTTTTTGAATAAAAAATTTAAAGGATCTGTACTTATAATTGCACTTTTTATTTCTATGGTCGCAATAATACTGATCATTTCGATGGCAACTCTGGCCTCTGATAATGTTAAACAGATTTCAAATTATCACATGGGTAAGCTTGCTTATTATGCAACAGAATCTGGTATTGCAGAGGTTACTAATTATTTTAATACCAGCTTTTTAAATTGGGGAAAAACAACTGATACTGCAGAATTGCCAACAGTTAATTCTCCAAAAGTTTTAGACAATGGTTCCAGCTACTGGGTAGAAAAAATAGAATACACTGAAGATAATAAAGTAGCTATCATTGACATAGTAGGCAAATACGGAGACGCTTACAGAAAAATCAGAGCCAGAATTCAAACTTCTATGCCTAAATATTTTGACGACTATGGTCTCCTAACAGATGGAAATATTACTATAAAAGGTAATAAAACTTTATGTATGAGTATTCATGCTAATGACGGTATTACATTATCCGGTCCGACTTCTACTGAAAATAATGCTGTTATTACTCAATCTTCAGATTCCAGTGCACCGGCTCCTGATCCGACGACACAGCCAATAGGAGGTTATGTCAGTCCTATTGAAATCCCGTTTGTTCCTGTAGATGATTTGAGAAATTCGACAAAAGCAGGAATAAAACTTGATATAAGTCAGATTGATTTAATGGAACAGATTAATAGTGCCCCTGCAGGAAGTCTGATTTATATAGGTGATTCAACTCATTCAAGCAATGATACCATTACTATTTCAGGAGATATGCAGGGTAAAGTTATATTTATTGATAAAAGCATTAAAATTAACGCTGAGGGGTTGCATAATTTATCAAATGTTATGATTATTTCTTCAGCAGGATTAACAGTTAACGGAAATGTTGATTTTGTATCGTCTCATCCCGGTCAGCTCGATACTGTATTTGCGTGTAATGATGACATTACACTTAATGGAAGCAGAAATTTTCAGTCGCTTTTTTGGACAAACGGAAGTTTTACACAAAATGGATCAAGCATGGCAGGTCGTGTAATCACCCAAGATGGCATAACTTTTAACGGGTCTTTTACATTAACTTCTTCAAATAAACTTTACGACTTTGGTACATTCGACAAAGTTGCATCTATGGCAAGCTGGCAACAAATTCCTATGGATAATTAATAATTATGATAAAAACAGGATTTACTTTATTTGAAGTTCTTATAACCTTTGCAATTATTGCTGCGATTGCCTGTATGACAATACCCCAGATACTGCCTTATATAACAGAATACTCACTAAATAAAAATGCCCAATATTTGGAACAAACTATTAAAGAAGCAAGAAGTCTTGCTATAAAAAAATCATGCCTTGTTTATATTGATTTATCCCAGGCAACAACTAACCATGACGAATTTGGCGGACTTGTTCAGATAAAACAAAACGATGGAACAGTACTCTCTGAAAATTATCTTGATAAAAACATTTTCTTTGATTCAGCATCAAGTACTATTGCAAATAATAAAATATTTTTTGATTATTTGGGAGAACCTGTTGGAAATTTAAACAAACCTGAAAACTTTACGGAACCAAATAATAAAATAAGTGTTAAATATGAAAGATCTAATTTATTGAGATCAATAACAATATCTCCTATAACAGGAGCAACCAGTATTTTGCCAAACTAATTTTACATTTTCTAATTAATCTTTCAATATAGTCACAGTTTTATCTCTTTTGTTAAGGAAGAAATAAAAAATGCGTAAGCATTTTTTATTTCTTGTGAAATCTTGATAGACAAGAAGTAGACTACAAAAAATCTTAGCCGCCGCCTTAGCGTCGCCGAAGATTTTTTTCCGCTGTCCTTAAAATCTGTATTTTAAGGATTTTTTACCCCTGTAGTAAATGAATGCTACTGGCAAAAAATTTAATAACGGTCGGTCCCCAAAATGTGACTACAATGCCTCCAATCACAAGGGCTGGTCCAAAAGGCAGCAGGGTATAGGTTTTTCTTTCTTTTAATCTGGATAATACTCCGAAAACTCCATAACCTGCAAGGCCAAAGCTTATTATGGTAACTAATAATGCACCCAAAAAATGATTTGTTAATCCAAACAGTCTGCTTGCGACAGCTACAACGAGTGAAAGCATAAGTATTCCCATATATCCAAGAGATTTAAAATCCTTATCTTTGTACATATTATAGAAAATTACCGGTATTCCAACCAGAAGCTGAACAACAAAACTTAAAATAATTATAACAATAAGGTATTTCCAGCCAAACCATGCCCCGAGTGCTGCTGCAATAATGGAGTCGCCACCTCCAAATGCACGCTGGCCGACAAGTACTGTTCCAACTCTTGCAAACAATTCAAAAAACAGGGCACCAAGAATAGCACCGGCAACAGCAGCCAGAAAAGCATCGTTTAAAGTTAAACCAAAAAATTTTATATGACTTGTTGCAGTCTGCCCAATGTTAAAGAAATTATAAATTAAGCCAATAGGAATAAGAGGTATTGATGTTATGTCGAAAATAACCTGTTCTTTCAAGTCTGTTGCTGTTATAACAATCAATGCACACAGGAGAATTAGCATAAATAGTAATTTTAAAGTAATACCAAAATAAAATGTCGATAATAAAAATATTAAGCCGGTTGCAATTTCAACAATCGGATACTGTATACTTATTGGCTCCTTACAGTTTCTGCATTTACCCCTTAATAAAAGATAGCTTATAACAGGTATATTATCATACCATGCTATAGGATGAGAACATTTCGGACATTTTGAACCAGGAAAGACTATAGATTCACCAGAAAACAATCTCAAAATAACCACATTTAAGAAACTGCCTATTATCAAGCCTATTATTGTTGATAGAACAAGAATAACGATTTGTCCTTGTATGCTAAAATAACTCATCTCCATTAATATATCCTCTCTTTATTTAAATCCTTTAAATTCATAGCCATTCCAGCTACTGCATGGTTTTATTTGATGTAATAATTTTAAAAAGTTCAGTTATAGCCTTTCTGAGTCGTCTACTAACCTGCATTTGTGAAATACCTAATTGTTTAGATATTTCATTCTGGCTCATATCATTAAAGAAACTCAATTTAACAACTTCCTTTAAAGTATCGCTAAGTTGTTCAATAGCTTCAAGAAGCATTATTCGATCCTCTTGAGCAACCTGGTGTTCCAAATATTTATTGTCCACAAGTCTTTCAATTAATGATTGTTCAGCCTCATTATTACCGGAGATAACCTGATCCAGCGAGACCATATATTTTCTTCTGTCAATTTCATTAACTTCTGCAACCCTGTTGACCGGAATTTCCAGTTCGTCTGCAATTTCACTGTCTGTCGGACATCTACCCAACTTAACTGTCAAAACTTGTATAATTTGGTTAATTCTGAAAGAAAGTTCCTGTAATTCTCTAGGTGCACGTATCATAGAGGCCTTATCTCTTAAATAGTGTCTGATTTCTCCTGTTATGAGGTATGAAGCATAAGTACGAAAACTGGCACCAAGATTATTGTCATATTGATCTATAGCTTTTAACAACCCAACACTGCCCACTTGAATCAAATCTTCAACAGGGTCAGTATTTCTTCTTGCCAGACCATGAGATATCTTTTTAACAAATGGCAAATAAGCCATAACAATTAGATTTCTGAGCTGTGTTTTTATTTTATTGTTCTGGGTTTTTTTATACTCCTGAATCCAGGAAGCAACCTCTTCTATTGCGGCAAAATCTTCTGTCTCCAATTAAAAAAACCTTTCAAATATCTCAAACTAAGGACGTAATAAAAAATACTTACGCATTTTTTATTACTAGTGAAATCTTGATAGAGAGGAAGCAGTCTACAAAAATTCTTAGCCGCCGCCTTCGCGTCGCCGAAGAATTTTTTCCGCTGTCCTTAAATAAGATTATAACATAGGTTTGGTTTAGGATTTAATACAAAAAGTTTAATTATTACTATATGAACAGAAAATAAAGTTATACGAACGAGCTTTTAAAAAAGTAAAACTGACCGTTTCACTTTTTTAACGCTCCCGCTCCGCACATACCAATTTCAGACTTTTTACTATTTTACTTCATTAATTGCAACTTGGTATTAGTAAACAATTTGTTATCTGAAACAAATTGTTGATGTCTACAAACGTGCATATTACATGTAGTTAAGTTTTTCAAAGATATTTTTTCTTATGCACAGCTTAGATAAATCCAAAAAGGTAAAATTTTTATGTTAATAACTAATTGCATTCAAAAACTAAGTAAATATAATAAATAATGCAAGGAAGGAGTGGTGGCTTGCAGTATTTATAAGGTACTGCCTGAAAAATAAATCGTATTTTTAAAATAAAATTCTGAACAAATGTTTTTATTTAGAATTTATACAAGGCGCAATATTATATAAATTTACAAGTAAGAATGGTTATTATTAGTCTTTTTCCATAAAAGAGGTTAGATTAAAAAACGGTTGGGGCAAAATCCCGGTTTGTTACGTTGATCAAGAATTACAATTAAATATTACAGGTATATGTAATCTGTCAGGAATGATTTTTTTCTTTTGTTAATTGTTAAACTATCCTGAAAAGTTTGCATAAGAGTAACGCCAAAGTACCATCCGTTTTGGTGAAGATTTGTTTCAATTGTAGTCTTTCCAAATATCCAAATCAATTTGGAGTTCTTTTATTGAGTTCATTTACTATAATCACCAGCTATTTGCTGTATAACTGATCCCCAGTTATTTCGGTCAGGTTGTCTGTATAGTTTTAAGATATCGTATCAGGGAGAACTATCGGCATCAAACATTCTTATCCATTCCGGTGCAGCAGCACATTAGCCAGGTTTCCTTTCCCATTGCTCCAGCAATCTGATGGCAAATTTTCAAGTTGTTCCTGCCCGTAGCCCTTCTGGAAAGAGTATATTTTGGTACTTTTAATTTGAAACAAAGGATATAACCTTTCCAATGCTACTGCCCTATTTTTAAGTCCTTTCGGGTTTCCCTGCCAGAAGATACCTATTTTAAACAGATTATTATCGAAATAAGTATTTTTATAGAAATTTGTTTTTTCAGGAGCTGCTTTCAGGTAATTTCCCTTATTGAACGGAATATTTTCTGAATTTATTTTTAAAATTCCCGGTAAACTTAATAACGGGGAGTGAGAATCAAAGTATAAATGCCGGTTTTTGATCAGTTATAATTTATGTATACTGACAAGATCCTCATGTCGTTTCACTTCTCAGGATGGCATGTTAGTTGATTTTTAACGACTTTTTCTCTGCCCTAAGTGTTATTAAGACAAACTAACTACTGAACATTATTGATTCGTAATCTTTTTTGCAGTTATTCGCCTTGATTCTCAAGCTTTCAATGTATTCGTAGCTGGAATTGGTATTTTTTTCATAAAAATAACATTTACTGACCTTTACTAGCCTGTAAAAAGCAACTTTTGCTATATTATCAAGGGAATCAATATCACATATCTGCACATTTTCCTGATTAAGATATTCAAAAAATATGTCTCTTAGCTCATTTTTAAGTTCTGAAATCTGAGAATCATTAAGATCGTGGCCTGTTATTTGTATAAACTTGTCAATAGCCGAACATACTCTAATTTCTTTGCTGGCATAATTGTCATTATCTATAATATTCATATCATCTACACAACAGTTATTTAACAAATTAACCTCCAGATTAACCCCGGATTAAAAACACAAAGTTCTTAACCAAAATGGTTAAATAATGTAAAATATTATCAATGTATTTATATATATTAATAAGTTATTATCATTGTTTATCTTTAAGCTATATATTATATGATTCCAAAAAATATTCAAGTTTAAATTTGGATTTGAAAGAGGTAAAAAGCTGTGAGACTTATAAGTATTGTATTACTTAGCTTAATATTTGTTACATTATCATCAGTACAGGGTCAGGAAGATATAAAACTTGATATTGTCTATCCTCAAAACAACATGACAATTAATGCTCCTTCCACATTCTTTGTTGGTAGTACTGAGCCAAAAGCCTGTTTAAAGATCAATGGCGATAAAGTAAAAGTTTATCCTAATGGAGGCTTTACTCAAGTTGTAAAGTTAAAAAGAGGCGAAAATAAAATTGAAATATTATCAGCCTTGAATCATAGGGAAAAGAAGCTGATTTATACAATAACCGTTCCAAAATACGAAAAAACGATTCCTCATTCCAGATTAGACATAGATATATCAAGTGTAAAACCTGATAGCAGTATTTTGGTTCGGCAGGGAGATGAAATAAGAGTTGCGTTTAAAGGTGCAGCCGCTAACAGAGCAGTTTTTTCCGTAGGTAATATTAAAGATATCCCCATGATAGAAAAACCTGCTGAATATACAAAAACTCCGTCAATTTTCGGTAAAATATTTAATACTTCAAAAGAACCTGTTAAAGGCATGTATACAGGATCATATATTGTTCAGGCAGGGGACAGTTTTAAAAATTTTCCATTAATGCTTAAATTATCTTCAAATAACGGTACTATTACACGAATAAGCAACGCAAGAGTGACGACCATTAATAATACAGGAATTCCAATAATTGCTGAAGTTAAAACAGACAATGCGACGGTTAGAACAGCCCCGGATAAAAGCAGGTTAACTCCGCTTCTTGCTGGAACAAAGCTGAATATAACAGGCAAAATTGGCGACAATTACAGGTTCCAAATGGGAGAAGTTATGGAAGGATGGATAGCTGCAAAAGATATTAAAATATTGCCAGAGGGCACCCCCATTCCTAAAAGTTCACTATCTTCAATTGATATAGAATCTAAACCTGACGAAGTATTAATAAAGATTCCATTATCAGAAAAATTGCCGTTTTTAATAGAAGAATTGCCTGGTCCAAAAATGATTTTGACTTTATACGGAGCAACTGCAACTCTGAATCTTTTTAAATATGCAGTTAACGACAATTTTGTAAACGAAATTAATTGGAGTCAGCCATATAAAGATACTGTTCAGATTTTTATAACCCCAATGTCAAAACAGTTCTGGGGATATGATTATTTTTATAATAATCATACATTTATCTTGAGGCTTAGAAAACCTCCTTCAGCAAATGTCAATAATCCTTTAAAAGATAAAGTTATAGCAATTGATCCGGGACATGGAGGCAAAGAACCGGGGGCAATAGGTCCAACGAGAGTTCCGGAAAAAACCATCAATCTTGCTATATCAAAATACTTAAAGCAAATTCTTGAGAGCAAAGGAGCAAAGGTAATAATGACACGGGATTCTGATGATTATAATCCGGGACTTTATGACAGGGTTGCAATAGCTGGCAAAGAAAATGCTCACGTGCTTTTAAGTATACACAATAATTCCCTCCCCGACGGGGCTGACCCATATAAAGATCATGGATCAAGCACTTATTATTACAATTCACAGTCACTTCCTTTAGCAAGAAGTATTCAAAATTCGCTGGTCAATAATCTTGGAATGAATAATTACGGAATTTTCTGGGATAGTCTTGCCCTGACAAGGCCGACAAAACAGATTTCTGTTCTTGTAGAGGTTGGATTTATGATTAATCCTGAAGAATATATCATGTTAACAGATTCTGACTTTCAGAAAAAAGCGGCAAATTCAATTTATTTAGGATTAGAAAATTTTTTCAGGTCACAAATGTAAAACATTCAGAATTAACACAACTTGCTTCAATTCGGAGTCGAGTTACCTTAAGCTGAGTTAACAAATATTTTTTCTGTTTTCAGGGTTTATAATCAACAATAAGTGTATTCTTTTGGTTAATATAAATAAAAATTATTTTCCCTATAATATGCGAACTGTTTAGCTAAAGATAATTAAAGATAATTTATGAGTTATTTTAAGAGTAATGATAATGATCTGGAAAACTTTATCCAGAAATCAAAAATAAAAATTGAAAACAGTTTAAACAGAATGGATTCAAAAACTTTTAAACAGGAATCAGTAAATTTTTTGCCTGCTCTTGTCAGAAAAATTGTAAGAAATCTTGATATTCTAACGAAGGAAGGTAAGATCATCTGGTCAAGAGATAAAAAAAGCGTTTTGCGTGGAATTGTCATAGAAGACTGCCTGTTTTCAGGCTATAAAATCATAATCGAGAAATGGGATATGCCAAACATATGTGCAAAAAAAATAGCTGGATTCGCTTTTCTACAAAAATATAAAATCAGCTTTGTAAAAGGAATATTAAATGCCGAACGTATAGAATATATAACCAATCTGGAAGAAAGCCACAACGAAATCACACGCCTGTTTGGCACAATAGAGGTTAAGTTTTTCCAGCAGAGAAATTAAGTAGATCAGCTGGCTTTTTGATTATAAATAGCATCAGTCAAACGGTCAATGCGGGCGGATAAATCAGAATTGATTTTGTCTATCTTGGCATCAAGCCTGTCAATTCTTGAATCCAACTTATCAATTCTGGAATCCATCTTATCCATTCTGGAGCTCAAATCTTTAAACTGCAAACGCACCTCAGCTTTAACCTGATTATTAAGCTGAAGCATCATTATAATCATCCCTAAAAAACCAAAAACGTTAGTCAACAGTACAGCAATTATTGCAACTAATTCCGTATTCATAATTTTATCCTTATAAATTCACTTTATGATTATAACATATATTTTTGCAAAATTTGCTTTTATCTTTGTACCTGCGGCATGGCAGAGGTTAAGTTTTTTAGTAAAGAATTATCGTATTTTAAAAATATGTTATGTTATACTTTTCTTATAGTTTGGTTTAGGTGAGAGAAACAAGCTTTGTCGGGTCAGTGGTGCAAATCTGCGAATCAGATATAAATCTCTCACTGCGTGGGTTGAAACCCACCCTACAAGACTGCATACTAATGGTTTATTAAATAAATAAAAGCATTTTAAAATGAAAACAGAAGCTGAAAAGTATGGACTAGAATATAATAATGTAAAAAATATAATAAACACTGATAAAAACAGTGTTTGGAGTATTGTTTGTTCAAAAATTGAACCAAATTCAAGGATATTAGAATTTGGTCCAGCAAAGGGATATATAACCAGATATTTAAAAGAAGAAAAAAATTGTAGTTTAACTATTGTAGAAGTTGATTCAAATTGTGCAAAAATTGCATCTGATTTTGCAGAAACAACAATTGTAGGAGATATAGAAACTTATAATTGGAAATCTCAATTAAGAGAGAATAAGTTTGATTATATTATATTTATGGATGTATTAGAACATTTGAAAGATCCCTGGCAAGCTTTGAGAGAATCAAAACTATTCTTAAAGCCGGAAGGAAGTATTTTAATCTCTTTACCTAATATAGGTCATAATTCAGTTTTGATAGATCTGTGGAATGATAAATTTGAATATCAACAATTAGGCATTCTGGATAATACTCATTTAAGGTTTTTTACAGAATCTTCTGCTAAAGAATTAATAAAAATTGCTGGACTTAATTTGATAAGTATTGAGAAAAGTTTCAAAAAAGAAAATTTTTCAGAGAATTTTTTTAAGGGTATTCCTTATCTAGTTAAAGTATTTATGACAAAACGAAAAAATGGTAATGTTTATCAATTTGTTTTAAAGGTTAAAAAATGAAACAATTCTTCAAAAATTCAATTTCTATTAGAAAAATTAAACTCTATTTTAAAAAAAATAAGAGAATAAAAAATAATGGATTAAATAATAAAATTATATTAATTAAAGAAAATAATCAGATACAAGAATTAAAAAGGATCACAGGCCTAAAGGTTAATATTAATGGTAATAATAATGTAATTAAAATACACGAACCATATGCTTTTGAAAATTGCCATTTGACTATAAATGGTGATAACCATTTGTTTGAGGTACAAAAAATAACTAATCCAGTTTTTTCAATCAGGAATACATCTTTTATTATGAGATTAGGTAATAATAATTCAATAAAAATTGGAAAAAATCTCTCTATGGTTGGTGGCTATATTCAGGCAGAAGATAACAACACTTTTATTACCATAGGTGATGAATGTATGTTTTCAGCAGAAATTTTAGTTAGAACATCAGATGGCCATGCAATATTAGATAATCAGACACATGAAGTTATAAATTCAGGAAAAAATATTACTATTGGCAATCATGTTTGGCTTTCCTTTAAGACAACTGTTTTAAAAGGTAGTAAAATTGGAGATGATAGCATAGTTGCAACAGGGGCAATTGTTACAAAAGATTATTTTAATCAAAAAAATGTTATATTAGCAGGAATACCCGCCAAAGTAGTTAAAGAAAATATTAACTGGAATTGGCAATCTATTCAGGATTATGAAAGGTATAAGAATGGAACAGCCTAAAATTTCTGTAATTATTCCTGTTTATAATGTAGAAGAATATTTAGAAGAATGTTTAAAATCTGTTATAAATCAGACACTAAAAGAAATAGAAATAATTTGTATTAATGATGGTTCTACTGATAATACTTTAAAAATCTTAAAAGAATATTCACAAGAAGATCAAAGAATTAAAATTATTGATAAACAAAATGAAGGAATATCTATTGCAAGGAATTTAGGAATAAATCAAGCAAAAGGTGAATACTGTTGTTTTCTTGATTCAGATGATTGGTATGATATAACTTTTTGCAAAAAACTATACAATAAAGCAAAAGAAACTAATTCTGATATTGTATTTACTTGTGTTCAAAATTATGATGACATAAAAAAAGCTAATATTCCGTCTAAAAATGTTGGCTGTGAATTTATTTCACAAGAGTTTAATGATAAAGTCTTTAATTTTGCAAATGCAAAAAATCATTACTTTAAAATATTTTGTGTTCCCTGGAATAAGTTATATAAAACAGAATTTCTACGAACAAAAAAGATTTATTTCCCTGTAGGGGTTTGGTTTGAAGATACACCATTTTTTTATAAGGCATTTTATTTTGCCCAAAGAATGAGTATAGTAAATCAAAATTTATACTTTTATAGATTATATCGGAATGGTTCTTATAGTTTTTCTAATGATAATCGGTATTTTGACTTCATTAAAGATTATGAGATAATGCAGCAATTCTTTATTAAAGAAAATATATATGAAGAACTTAAGAAAGATTTTTGGAATTATAAACTGTGTAATTTAAGAACCTTTTTTATAAGAGTTCAACCGCAATACAAAGAAGAATTTTGTAAACTGTTAAAAAATGATTTTGTAAAAAATAATTTATCAGAATATTTCTTAAAAAATTTGGTCTATAAAAATTCTGAATTCTACAAAAAGCTTATATGTATGGAGTTAAGTGATTTTCTAAAATATTTACAAGAACTGGAACAAGGTAACAAAAGAAAAAAAGGGTTTATAGAAAAAATTTTTTCTGTACGAAATGAAATCTCCAACGGTTTAAAATGCAAAACAATACAATTTTTAGGAATCAAACTTAAATTAACTATAAAAAAATAATAATAGAGGAGATAAAATAAAATGCGTAGTCCAAAAGATATGGAAATAATACAAATTGATATTACTAATGCATGCGTACATAAATGTTCCAATTGTACAAGGTTTTGTGGACATCATAAAAAGCCTTTTTTTATGGAATTTGAAACTTTTAAAAAAGCAGTTGATTCTTTAGATGATTGGAGTGGATGTGTAGGTATAATTGGAGGAGAACCTACTATTCATCCTGAATTTGAAAAGTTTGCTAATTATATTAGAGAAAAAAGAATTGGTAAAAAATTAGAACTTTCTAGGATGCCAATTCATGATATGCTCAAACATATAAATGATAGTTTTTCTCTAAAGAGTAAAGCTGGACTTTGGTCCTCGTTAAATTTAGGATATTATAAACACTTTGAAATAATAAATGATACATTTTCTTGTCAACTTTTAAATGACCATAATAATGCCTGTCAACATCAAGCATTATTAATGAGTAGAAAAGAATTGGGCATTAATGATGAAGAATGGATTAAGAAAAGGGATACATGTTGGATTCAAAATACTTGGTCTGCTGCAATTACACCTAAAGGTGCTTTCTTCTGCGAAGTAGCAGGGGCTCTAGATATGTTGTTTAATGGGCCTGGTGGTTGGGATGTAACAAAGGATTGGTGGAAAAGAGAACCTAAAGATTTTGTAGATCAACTTCACTGGTGTGAAATATGTTCAGGCTGTCTTGATGTACCCAAAAGAATTTCAAATGACGGTAGAGATGATGTTACTCCGTTAATTTTTGAGAAGTTAAAAGAAGTTGAAAGTCCCAAAGCACAAAAGGAATTATGTGTAATACATCAACCGGAAGATTACGATAAAACAAAGTACAAAACATTTACCGGTGGAAATGATTATATGGAAGCTGGCGGAAATGTAAGAACAACGTCTGAAAATCGTAATCTTTATCCTAAATCTTTTGATGTGACAAATAAAGAAAATCTTATTTCTTTTATAAAAGATTCAAAACCAAAAGATTGGATAATACTTTCTTCTGATAAAAACAAAGCTCAAAAAGTAGCTAAATATATAAAAGATTTTATTATTAATCCTGGTTGTCTGTATGTTTGTGATGGAATACCAGTATTTAATGTACTGGCATTATCAATACGTGATTTCATTAACAAATCTGATAATTTAGATAGTAAAAACATTTCCGGCTATTATCCAAAAGATAAAATCATAAAAATAAGCATACCTAAGTGGTATAATAACATTTTGTCAATAAAAAATAAAAATAAACGTAAAGTTATTACCGTATTAGGAATTAAATTTAGTAAAAAAACAAAAGGAAGTGAAGTTAGTAAATAAAAGTATTGCCATTCTAAAATTTGAAACTTGCTTAAGAAAAAATCAATGGAGAATAAATGATATACGATTGCTTTACATTCTTTAACGAACTAGATTTATTGGAAATAAGACTCAATATTTTGAATGATACTGTAGATAAGTTTGTTTTAGTTGAAGCAACTAAAACTCATTCTGGCAAGAACAAACCACTTTATTTTGAGCAAAACAAAGAACGTTTTAAAAAATTTTGCGATAAAATTATTCACATTGTTGTTGATGATTATCCTGAATACGAAACTTCCTGGACTTACGAAAATTATCAAAGAAACTGTATTACAAGAGGACTCATTAATTGCAAAGACAATGATATTATATTGATTTCTGATTTGGATGAGATCCCGAATCCTCAAATAGTAACAAAATATGCTAAAACAGATGGTATAAAATTGCTCGAACAAAATATGTACTATTATTTTGTTAATTGTATTAATGTTGATAGCCTTATTTGGCCTTTGGGTACAAAAATACTATCGTATAAGGATTTTTTACATTCTTTAGACAATATAGAAATCAAATACAATGATTATTTGATTCAAAAACTCAATGAAGGAACTACACCAACTAAAATTAGAATGTATTTAGATGTAAAACATATCAAAAATGCAGGCTGGCATTTTAGCTATTGTGGAGGTGTAGAAGCTATTGCATACAAAATAAAATCTTTTTCTCATCAAGAATTTAATTCAACTGAATACACTGATTTATCAGAAATAGAAAAGAGAATAAAAAACGGTGAAGACATATTTGGTCGCAAAGAATTCAAGTATGAAATTGTCAAATTAGATTCATCTTTCCCTAAATATATTTTAGATAATAAAGAAAAATATAGCCATTTGATTTATAATATTTCGGAACAATGTTTTTGGTATCAAAAGATTAAAAGAATATTATTCAAATTTATTTTTAAATTTCTTGAACTGTTTATTCCTGTTAAAAGCTGGCGAAAAAAATTTAGAAATTTTTATATATTACAATTGTACAATTAATAAAAGAGAAAATAAATGAAAAGATATTGGAAAAAATATAGAAAAGTTCATATAAAAGGGTTTTTAAAAGAGTTCTCAATGCTTCCAGAACATCCTTTAAAGCCCGTTAAGTATCCTGGACGTTTTTTAAAAGGTTTATTGTGTATTGATGAAAGCAGTATACCAGAGCGAATAAGAAAAAAATGTGAAATATTTGACAGTATCCCTGAATCTTTCGAATTTCCTATTTTCAGTAAGCCCAAAGTGTCAATTATAATACCTGTTTATAATAATTATAATTATACTTTAAATTGCATGTATTCTATTTTAAAGAATACTGAAAATATTCCTTATGAAGTTATTATTGCTGATGATTGTTCTGCCGACAAAACAAGGTTTATTCAAGACAAGATAAAAAATATTAATGTGGTTAAAACACAGCAAAATTGCGGATTCCTAAAAAACTGCAATAATGCTGTAAAATTTGCAAAAGGTGAATATGTTCATCTTTTAAATAATGATACACAGGTTCAAAAAAATTGGTTAAGTTCACTTTTACAAGTTTTTGAAAAACATAAAGATGCTGGAATAGTTGGTTCAAAATTAATTTATCCTGATGGTATCCTTCAAGAAGCCGGTGGAATTATATGGAAAGATGCAACCGGCTGTAATTATGGAAAAGGACAATGTCCAAATGATCCTGAATATAACTATTTAAAAGAAGTCGATTACTGTTCAGGCGCAAGTGTCTTATTTAAAAAATCTATTTGGGATAAAATCGGCGGATTTGATGAAAGATTTTCTCCAGCTTATTATGAAGATACCGATTTTTCTTTTGAGGTTAGAAAAAGAGGTTACAAAGTTTATTATCAACCATTATCAGAGATCGTTCACTTTGAAAGTGTTTCGCATTCATTAACTCATGATGAATTAATGAATAGAAACAGGCAATTATTTATTGAAAAACATAAAAACGTTCTTATGAAAGAACATTTTAATTGTTCGGAGGGAACTTTTAAAGCAAGAGACAAGAGCAGAAATAAAAAAACTCTTGTAGTAATAGATTATCAGATACCTAAGTTTGACCAGTCCGCTGGAGACAGAACAACATATCAGTACTTAGAGCTTTTTAAAGAATTAGGATTTAATATAAAATTCATTCCTTATAACTTTACAAAGGAAGAACCATATACGACAATTCATCAACAAATGGGAATAGAAGTTTTTTATGGTGTTTGGTATAGACATTGTATAGATACCTGGTTTAAAAATAATTCTCAGCAAATCGATTATATTTATTTAAATAGACCATATGATGCACAAATATATATTAATATTATAAAAAAATATACCAACGCTAAAATTATATATCAAGGACATGATCTTCATTATCTTAGAGAAGAAAGAAATTATTTGATATCAAAGGATAAAGAATGTTTAAATAAAGCCCAAAAATACAAAAAAATAGAATTTAATATATTTAAAAAAGTTGATACGGTTTGTTTTTTTTCACAGGTTGAAGTTGATAAGGTAAAAAAAGAAATACCAAATATTAAAGCTATAAAGTTACCTTTAAATATTTATAAACCCCAAAAATTAACTGATTTTTCAGAGGAAAGAAAAAATCTCCTTTTCGTAGGCAGTTTTACTCATCCTCCAAACGTTGATGGGATTTTATGGTTTTGTAATAATGTATTTCCCAAAATACTTACAAAAATACCCGATATAAAATTATATATAGCAGGTTCTAAACCATCAAGCACAATTAAAAATCTTTCAAATGAGAATATTATTGTAAAAGGATTTGTTTCAGATAGTGAATTGGAAGAACTTTATAAAAATTGCAGGCTTGTAGTTGCTCCATTAAGGTTCGGAGCTGGTATTAAAGGTAAAATAATAGAAGCAATATTAAACCAGGTTCCTGTAGTAACTACTTCTGTTGGAGCAGAAGGATTGGATAATATCGATAATTTACTTACTGTAGCTGATAATGAAGATAATTTTGCTGGCAAAATAATATATTTATATAATAATATGAATTTATTAAAACAAATTTCTTCATTGTCATCACAATATATTGAAGAATATTTTAGTAAAAAAGCTGTAATCAATGCTATTGACAAAGAATTTGGCACGCAAAATGATACATATTTACTGGAAATGGAAAAAACATTAACCGTTGTATAACTTAAAAATACGAGCAAACTCTCTTCTGAATTTAGCCCAGAAACCAAAATAATAATGATTTTTGAACAAAAATTCGTTTGCTTTTTTACTTGGTATCATAAAAATAGGATGAGTAAGTTCATATAATTCTTGTGTTGGGATATTAGCCTTTTTACTTTTGGAGTTAGCACAATGCAAAGCATCAGGGCCGAATCCAATGTTTGAAACAAGGTTCACATTTGGATTTATGCAAAGTCCGTTTTGTGTAATAACTGCATATCTCCATTGATGATCCCAAGTTTGAGCAATATTTTTATATACCTTATTTAAAAGCTTAATTATATGTTTATTGACAAATTTTCCGTTAAAAATATTTTCTATCTGATTTGTTTCTTTAAATTCAGGGAAAGTTTTAATATCAACGTCGTAGAATTTCCATGCCCTTTTCCATGTCGCAAATCCCCATATTAGAGGAACTTTTGAAAAATAGTAACTGTATTTACCAATTTTCTTGCCCTGTAAAAAGTTGCTTCCGCTGATATGCATAATTCTTGTATCATTTCTATAACGATTAAGCATTTCCTGACAAAAATAGAAGAAAGACTTATTGGGCAGACAGTCATGTTCCAGTACTATTCCTTCTTCAACATTATCAAAAAACCAACTGATTGCAGTACTGACGGCTTTTCTTGCTCCGATATTTTCTTCTAAAAAATATGTTTTTACATCACAAGCCCAATCAATTTGTTCTAAAATTTTTCTGGTTTTAGAACATTTTTCAGCTTCACCTTTTTTATTTTTTCTTGGCGCATCAGAAAATACGAAAAGACTTTTAGGTTTTACTTCTTTGATTGCATTGAAAACTTTCTGTGTTATTTCAGGATAGTTAAAAATTATTAATAATACAGGAGTATCAAGATTTTGCATATTCATATCTTACCTTAATAAATTCAGGTTTTCAAAGGCTTTCTCTGCTTTGATGCCATACCTGTCGGGATTTAGGATTATTTTGTTGAAATCGAAATTTTTTTAATTCCTATTTCATAACATAATCATAATAAAAAAATACTATGGTTGTCTATGCTTACAAATTTATCACAACATGCAATAAGGACACTCTGTTGAGGAATGTTAGTTTTTCTGCTCATATCATAAAATTGGCACAAACTGATTCTCTCAGTATATAAATTAATTACGTCGCAAAGGTTTCTTCCTGAATAGCGAGACCTGCGATCTGGGTATCCAGGATGCATAGTTTTTTTACAGGGCCTTTGGCTGTTCTTTCTATTAATTTAGGAGCAGCACTGGAAGCTGATGCCATTATTTGTTTGAGTTCGTTGTATAAAACTTCACTATCATCTACATATAATACAATCGGGGGACCAACCTGCTTTAAAAACACTAAGACCGGTTTTCTTGTCTGTATTTGCGGTTGTTTGGGATATGGCTGCATATTTATCTCCTTAAAATTATATATTTCCTAATAAAAATGCTGAAATACAAATTCAATAATATAATTTATTCTATAATTACTTATTATAACGATACTTTTAAAAATATAATGATTTTTTTAGATTAAATTTTAAACTATTTATAAAATCACGCCATCAAAAAGTTGATGGCGCAAAACATAAACATGAGGTGGTTGTTGTGAATACGTCAAGTATATTCATTTTAACCGCACACATGATCAACTTTTTAATCGATATTATACTGAGACTTCTGCATAAATATCTATATCAAGTTTTTTGAAAAAACTATCAAACAACCTGTAATACTTGGTCTTTCGCTTTATGTTGATAGTTGTAAGATTGATTATGTCTATACATCATCCGGATAATTTTAATAAGCCTTCTCATAAGACAATGTAAAGCCTGCTTTTTGGTTTTTCTTTCGTTTAATTTCTTTTCATAGTAAAATTTTGCTTCTTTGTCATATCTTATCTGAGTTAATGCTATTTGATAAAATGCCGTATTAAGCTGTCTATTAGCATCAACATTTCTAAAATAATTTCACAGTTTTTCCACTTGATTTTTCAATAGGAGCAATATCTTGCATAGGATGCTAAATGATTTGAATTTTTAAATTTATCTGATTCGCCGATTGATCCGAATATTTTGCAGGCATTTATTATGTTTATACCGCTTAATGTTGTAAGATTATCAATTAACAGGTTCTTTTAAGAGTATTTTAAATCTTAAAGCTTTCTTGGACTTGACCAGACAGGCTAATAATTGTAATACAAAGATTCTCTTTGTGAGTATCACATCTAGCATAAATCAAACATAATCAGTCTTCTGGGAATTAATCAATGGCAGCTTGCGCAGTAACCTTAGAAGCTGTCTCCTTGCAAACTCGTAATACCAATTAGCAATCAATATATAACTTTCTGAGCTTTATCCATTGCATCAATTATCCAATGCCAGCCAGTTATAGATTCTACAATTTGAGGATTGTTTTCGTAAAACAATGCGGCTTCAACTAGT
>Ga0209639_1000666_pt1 | contig 43808 bp, 19 predicted proteins | sample EPASupsiteHSE605_FD_187268 | JGI IMG/M metagenome (GOLD analysis project Ga0209639, IMG submission 187268) | Bioremediated contaminated groundwater from EPA Superfund site, New Mexico - Sample HSE6-05 (SPAdes) (version 2) | ecosystem: Environmental > Aquatic > Deep subsurface > Groundwater >... | reverse complement strand
TCAATGATCTGAAAAAACTACTAATAACAGCCAAAAATCCTTCAGAAACAACTATTCTTTGATTATTAAAACGAGAATAACTCACATATGAAGAGAAATTGCAAAACATGATGTAAAACAACATAAATCTGAATGAGAAAACTGACAAATTGATTTTTATTCAAATGAAGAATCAAGAAAAACTTTAGTATTTCCCAGATTCGCTTTTAAACATGTTATCTTAAAAGAAAAGGAACTAAAGAAAAATTGATTAAACATCTAATATATTTTTCTAAACCATCAAATATTTCTCATTATTTAACTCCATTTTTTAAATGGGAATCACATATTTTTGGAATATTATTATTCACTTATTTCAAAAACCTCCGAAAATATTAATATAATATTCCATAGAATGAATAATAATCTTGTTTACATGTGAAAAACAATGAGATTCCATCATTTGAGTTCAATTTGATGATTTTACCCCAAGAATTGATTATAACAAAAAAAAGTGAAACTTGTATTATATCTTTCTATTCGTTTCCCTAGGTTATTACACTATCTATTAATTCACGAAGGATACTGTATCATTTGTTCAAATCTATTTCGAAAAAATACTCATGTCCTGCCTCCAATACATGAAATATTTCCAGTTGATCAACAACAATTCTTCACACAAAAACCAGGTATTTGCAAAACATTAAAAGGAAATAATATTAGTCATGAGATACTTTAGTTAATGAGTAAATATTCGTTTGTTTATCTCTTGCTCTTAAAAAATATTTAGAATTCTTTTCATTGTGATGGGGTTTTTTAAAAGAAATGTGTTTTTTCTCTATCTTAAAATTGTCTGATTCCAAAGATATACTGGAATATTCATAAGATTGTTACATAATCATCAATATTTAAACTTTTCTCTCTTTTATTTTAAGATTCATGGACTTTTGAAAAACATGTATTTCTTAATTTTTTTCATTTTGAAACGAGATAGAAACCTGTTTCCCTTATAGTTTGGTCAAGATTCTTGTGCCTCATTCGCTGGTGATATAGAACCCTAAAAGAATTCTCAGTTTCTTAGAAAATGCATTATTAATATTATTAATAAAAAACCAAAAAAACACAAAAAATTGAAAAACATGGAAAAATGGTTTATTTAATCTATTGACTCATTAAACCTAATTATGTCCATATGAGTTTTTTTGAACTTGGATTTCAATACAGAAAAATAAATCCAGCTTAAGGTGAATCTGAAAAATTATGAAACTCACCATCATTTTTCTCCCTTCTTATTAAGAAAACAATAAAAATGAGGCACAAAAAACCAAATGCAAAAATAATGAACTTGCTCAAACCAATTTTTGTCTTAATGGTGTTCTCTTTCGCTTCAATTATTGATTGTTGAGGGGTAGCAACATATTGTGTTGCTGCTGGAATACTTGGATTGTTTGCATGGCATAATAATGTGTGAAAATGAGGATTATTATATGTGGTTGCCATTCCTACAAAATTCTGCCTCTCTATAATCTTTCCTGCAGCAATATGATTAGAATAGTTATACTGGCAATTATTTAAATGAAGTTCCGAATCTTTGTCAATCCAAAATAGAAAAGTACATAGATTTCCATGGAAAACGCAGTGACTTATCTCTTGAGAGACTTTTTGTGTGAATATGATACTTGTTGCATAATTCTTTTGGGTATTATTGATTAAATTGGAGTTTGCAATATTTTGAATTTCTTCAATATCGGAACCCAAAACCACAATAATTGCATCAATAATACCTTGATTACTCACAATATTTGAATTCTTTATGTAATTTGATGTGAATTTACATATTTTCAGAGAAGTTGAATGTCTTCCATAAATCATTGAAGAGTTCAAATTGGTTATACTTTGATCTCCTCCATATAAATGAATATTGCAGCCACTACCTGTATCTTCTTTTTCACAATTGCTAACTGATACATATGCAATTGATATTTTTGATTTGTTTTTATATTCTAGAAAACCAAAACCACTTTGATATGTTGCATAGCAACCGAATACGCAGGTATTCTTAATGTCACAAATACCATCCACTTTGTTCTCAACAAAAATACAACCTCCTATATTTGAAGAACCACAATTTATGAACGAACAATAGTCAATAGTGAGATGAATTGACATAAATAAACATAGAATACCTCCATTTCCATTATATTCTCGAAACCTTACAAAAGTACAATCAATTATTGACAATTCATTTATCAATTCAGCATACGATCTTCCTTCTACAATCACCTGATCATGACAAGTTTTCCCGGTTTCTCCTAATGATAGAACCCCAAAGATAAGGAACAGTATCATGCCAATTTAAAAATGAAATTGATTCCATTAAAAGTTCTTTCAATTATGTAACAATGAATTCAAAAAAAAAATTATCGTTGAAATGGCGTATTCAAGCTGAAAAATTCAAAAACTTACATCTCCATTGTACTGAGAGTCTTTCCCCCTTATAGTCTCTTGCTTTGTCAATGTTTGTGTTATATCACAAGTCTGGAAAAACTGACAATATGATAAAGGATCTAGTGTTTGGAGAAGTATCTAAAGATTATAGTGCCATTCTCAATAACGATTTGGATATTTCTTACTCAGAAGGTAATTATTATTTAAAGGAAGAAGTATTTCGGATGGCATGGGAATATGATTTGCAGCCAAATATTGACCGCATTCATATGGGAAAAAATTCCGGATCTATTGCTTACTATAGAAACACCAACATTTTATACAAAGAAAAGCCTAAAATAAAGGTGTATAATATGGCTTCTATTTTGATTGGCACTGTTTTTGTTGATTCTGTATGTTCTGCTTGCATTCCGTTTGTTTTAGATAATGACGATATTGTTGCAGTTACTGATATGGCAGAAGTTTTTGTGTATCATGAGTTTTCTCTTAAAAGCAAGTTTTATGTGAGAAGTGTTATACCAAATGTAAATGTGATGCGAGCCACTCTATTTAAAACAGGAATTGCATTGTTGTCAACCAACGGGGAGCTTATTATTGTTAATAATTTTGATAGTGCTGTATTGTTTCAAAAGTTCAATGAGTTATCATGTCCAAGAAGCTTTTTTGCAATATATCCATCCGAAGATGTCAAAACAGGTATATCATGTCTCATTGTGACAGACGAAGGTAAGTATATTATAGCAAATCAAAGGAATTTTTACACAATGACATTTGATAGTCCAGTTTTATCTGCTTCATTAAGCCCATCTGAAGATAAAATTGCTTTTTTATTAGAAGATATGAGGCTTATTGTTGCTAACAGTTCCCTTTCTTCTGTTTTATATGAGACATCTCTTCAGACATCTGGGTTGGTTGAATTTCAAATGATGGCATGGTTAGGAAATTATGTTCCCGCTGTAAGTTTTAATGGTGGAATTGTGCTAGGAACAACTGATCCAGATTCACCATGCTATTTTTTTGATTCAATTCCCGTTTTGTTTTCCGAATGTGACTCAGTTTTTATAATCACAAACACATGTGCCAATAGATTATCTGTAATACCCGAAAATGTGTCTAATATTATGAATAAATATATGAAAAATGACTCAACAGAGTTTTGCAATATATTTTCAAACAGGTTAAACGAACCATTCATTGAAAAATTATCCAAAGTTAATATCAAAACATGCATAACCGATTGCATAGATGCATCATATCATATTCCTGGGATAGATAATCAGATATTCTTTTTAAATGCCGCCTGTTTTGGGAATTCATTTTTGAACCATGAGTTTTCTGAACATATAAGTTTGGCAATTCAGAAAATCCGGATTATCAACTCTTTGAAAGACGTGTCATATATGTCAATTACTTTGCCACAATATGATGAATTGGGAATTTCTAAAATTATTCAGAGATTATGTTTCCGAGGAAATCACAAGCTCGCTGTTTCCATTTCGGAGTTTGTTAACAATCCAATCCAACCAATCCTCGAAAGTCATGCGAACTGGGTAATCAAGAATATTGTTGATGACCAAGAAGCATTTTCTAGGTTCCAATCAGATATTTTTACAGATTATTTTATTGCATCCATGAGAGCTATATCTCAAGGAAGGGAGAATCTATCAAGATTATTAGCTAATAGCGAGAAAAACTCCAATAAAAAATCCATCCTTATGGGCAATTTAGGTCAATGGGATGAGGCTATTAAGCATGCAGCAGAAACATGCGATGGAAATCTACTGATGAAAATTGTTAAACAAGCATTAGCTAGTTCTTCAATAGAACAAGTTAATTCAGCATTGGCAAAGTACCAATCAGCGCTCAGCATTTTATTAACAGTGCCAAATTTGGCTCCTCAAACAAGGATGAAGGATATTTTCCAGTTGATTGCGCCTGAAATGAAACATTACTTCATGTATTCTTTGTTTACCATAGCAAATTCTGAGTATACTTTATCACTCGAAACAGTTGCTTCGCTTAAGAGGCTGAGATCAGCCCAAGAAGAAACCATTGAGGCAGTTGGTGACAAGAAAATAATTGGCTTAACACTAAATGAGACACTGATGAGATTGGCCGAATCAGGGCATAAAATCCCGATGAAAGAAGTAGCAAAGAAATGTGGCGTTGAGACAAAAAGATTGAATATTATCCGCCTTCATGCATATGGCAGATCAAAGAAATGGACAGCATTGATAAAATTTGGAGCCAAGAAAAAGAGAAAGGAAATGTGGCAATTAGTTGTTGAGTTTCTCTTAGCCAAGAGTGCAATGGATACAGCTCTTCAGTTTATCGAAGAAGTTGGAGTAGTTGACCAAAAATCTAAAATACTTCTAAAACAAATGATAGAGTCAAAACAACTGGGTTCTGATTCGATCCAAGAAAAACGAAGCTACTATCCCTGTTTTAATTCTTGATAATGTAAAATTCAAAATTCTAACGTCTTGAATGGATTTTTCGTCTAGTGATAAGAGTAGAGTTCAATATAGGATGTTGGACTCTCTAAAGTTTCGAATTCGACAGGAAATCAACCTGAAGGATGATGAAATTGAGCGATTGCGAAATGAGATTCTTCTTCTTCAAGCAGAAATGGATTATTTAAAGAATAATATGAAAAATAAGACAGATCCATTGCTAAAATCTGTTGATCGATATAAACGCGAAATTTTCGAGGTAAAACAGTCAATTAATTTAGATATAACAAGATTGAACCTCAATCATGCGAAATTAATTCAAGAAATGAAGTTGAAACACGAGAAAAGAATGAAAGATATTAGAATGCAGATTGAAAACAGTTTATTGAATAGAAATAAAATAATGACACCAAAAACTGAGACCAAACGGATAAAAATTCTTGAAAAAGATTTAGAAAACGCAAAATCAAAGCTTTTTGAAGCACAAAAACGCGAATCTAATCTAATTATGCAAAAATCATCAATTCAGTCCCAGCCACCTGCTAAAGAAAGTCCTCAATCAAGCAATATTGAGCAGCTAAATGGAGAGCTCCAGAAACTCAAATTGAAAAAGAAACAGCTCCAAGAAAAAATTTATGCCGAGTCCAAAAATTGCGAATCAGCAAGATCAAGAAACTCCCTTTCTACCATGTCCGAACAGCAAAAAACTACCCATGTGCAAAATCTCAAAAACGAGAATAACCTACTCAAAAAAGAAATTGGGCGGTTAGATCACATGATTTACGGAAAGGCAGGAAAATTTAGCGCATGGAGACTATTGCAGGTCTAATATGTCCTCATCTTTTTGAAGGAGACACAAAATTTGGAGGAGAAATTTCTCATGAAAATCAAACCGAAAAATCAATTGAAATTTTCGGTTATGGTCGACCAGTAAATTTATTATGTCCACTCTCGACTGCGACATTCTTCATCCATCCGTTGCTCAGGAAGCCAGAACATGCAAGAAGAAGACATTAGTTCCAAACCCACGTTCTGAATACATTTCACTTCGATGCAGTTCCTGCACAGGTCTTACCACCGCCTTTTCACATTCCACTGTTCCAGTTCTCTGCCAAGGCTGTGGAGTTCCACTTGCCAGCCCAACAGGAGGCCGTATTAAGTTAGCCGAAGGTGTTGAGAAGCGCGATAAGGTCATAGCTTAAATAAATGGTTTTATATACATATTTATTTTAAAATAACGCGAGACTAGCTACAAGAACAATTGCTGGAGTGAGGATGGCAAATATTTCGATACATGAATAATTACTGTCATCAATACGAAAATCAAGTTCCTCCGCGTCTTTAATCAATGAGTCGAGATTATTACTCGTTTCGTCCAGCATTTTTGACAATTCCACTAGCTTTTGATCCTGCTCCATTTTGCTCTGATTGAAATGGTGTGTTTGGATTTTACAGATCAAAATGTTCATTAAGCGAGTTACCATTAAGGGCTTTAAGTCGTATGATGAGACCACATCGATTGGGCCTTTTTTGTCCACCAGAAACTGTATTTTGGGGCTGAATGGGAGCGGGAAATCCTCCTTTTTTCAAGCAATCGAGTTCGTTTTACTAGACGAATTCTCGTATGTGGCGCCTAAGAGTCGGCAAAGTTTGATCCATGTTGGTGTCAGTGCTAATAATGATGCATTTATTGAGATACATTTCGATAACAAAAAGCGGCAATTGCCTATTGAGAAAGATGAAGTTATTGTAAGGAGATCTTTTAATCTACACAAAGACGAGTTTTTTATTGATCGAAAGCACACGACCAGAAATGATGTTCGAGTCATGTTCGATTCTATTGGATTATCACTTAAGCAAGGCTTGTTCATTATCAAACAAGGGAAAGTTAAAGAAGTATCAGAAATGAATGATAACTCTCGCCTAATGTTTCTTCTTGATGCGGCAGGGTTTAGTCGTTTTGACGAGCAACGAAGCGAGTCTCTAAAGATTATGAGCGAATCTCATGTCAGAAGAGATAAAATCGGAGAAAGCATTAAATATATTGATGAAAGACTCGAAAAACTTCGTCTTGAAACAGAAGAACTGGCCAAGTATGAAGAACTTGAGCGAAACAAGAAAGCAATTGAGTTTTTAGTGCATGAGCATCATAGAGATGAAGCGGAGAATGAAATTTTGAAGCTTAATGAAGAAAGATCAGATGAGGGATTATCTCTTAGCAGTATTAGAACACTATTCGATGATTATGCCTTCAAGATCCATGCAAAGGAAGTGGAGATAGGCGAACTTAAGCTTAAATCAAGCCTTATGAAAACAAATGTATCTGAATGCGTGAAGAATATGGCTGATTTAAAGAAGAAAGAACAAAAACTTTTAAATATTATTGAAGACCGTGAAAGGAAACTCTCAACATCAAATATTGACAATGAAGTATCCCAAAAAACCATTGATGAGCTTGAACAAAAGGTTCAAAGTTTTGAGCAAAAAAAAGTTGCTCTTTCGGATTCTATTAGATCTCTAAAATGGGAACTCTCTGAACTTCAAGTTTTTTTCACAGAACCAAGTGAAATCAATAGTATAGAAAAGAGTATTGCTGATTCAAACAGAGAAATACAAATGATTAAAGATAGCATTATAAACACAAAAGAAGTATTGACAGGTTTAGAATCAGATGCCGAAAAGTATAAAACAGAGGAAGATAATCTTTCAAAATATTATAATGAGCATCAGTCTGAAGTTGAGTTTTTAAAGAAATCGAGACATCAAAGAATTGAAAGAAGAAAAAGTTTATGGCAAGATGAGTCAATCACAAAGAAAAAACTCCACTCAGTTTTATCAAGAATTGAACAGACAAACAGTAGTATTGAGCACAGGATTGGATCAGAAACCCGGCAAGCTCTGAGTTTTATTAAGGCGAATAATTTTGAAGGAGTATATGGTCCATTAATAGATTTATTTACCTATGACTCTGAGTATGCCCAAGCCATTGAATCAGTAACACGATCAAAGCTTTTTTATATGGTAGCTGAAAATCAAGAAATTGCTAAAGATTTATTAAATAGGGTCGAGAAATCTAAATCAGGTAGAATAAGTGTTTTTGTGCTTGACAAAATAAGAATAAAAAATAGTATCGAAATACCAACAACACCTACAATATCTCCTTTGATTTCTCATATCAAAACCGAAGAAAAATTCTTCCCTATATTCAACCAAATCCTTGGTTCAATTGGCGTCTGCCCAAATTTATCATTAGCAACTGATGAATCATCTAATTATAAAATCAACACAATTAGTTTGTCTGGAGATTTTGTTATGTATGGAGGAGCTATGACTGGAGGATATCATGACAATTCAAAATCAATATTAGGCCATATGACGGCAATATCTCAACTTAGAGATGAAGAGAACGGATGTAAGAATAAATTGGAGTATATTTCTGAAAATCTTTCCAGAATTGAGGAAGAGTTGAATCAAAATCAACACGAAATAAGGTTTAAAGAAACGGATTCTCTTGATATAAAAAGAAAAATAATCGAGATTCAGGATAAGATTTCATTTTTGAACAACGAGATTAATACAAACCACAATTCTTTGCAAAGACTAAATTTGGAACATGATAAAGCTCAGCAAGATTTTGAGACTCATATACATACTCGGGAGGTATTAAAGAAGGATAAACCAGAATTGGAATCTAGTGAAATTGTTGCTATCACCGAAAAAATTACCATAATTGAGGAAGAACTGTTTTCCAAAACCATGATGTTATCTGGAATTAATGAACATTTGATATCATTATCCAAAAGACTCAAAGATACCAAAGCCAACTACCATTCAAATAATAATAAGCAATTAATTGTTGATCTCGAAACATTTAGATTGAACTTGGAATCACTGAGAGTTGAAATATCTCAAGTATCCGACAATTTCGAGATAATGAAAAAAGAAAGTCAAAATACTCAAGATGAGGTTAATGACCAAGAAAAAGAGTTGAGTGGACTGCAGAAGTCATTTCTGGGCTATGAAAAGCGAATTTTGATGCAGCAACAAAGAATTGATACTATTAATAATAAGATTGCTTTATTAACACACAAGAAGGATGAAATATGCGAAAAGATTAATTTAATTGTACCATTCCCATCTTCATCCGTTGAGGAACATCGCAATTTTTCATATACAGAACTTCAGAAGAAGATGTGCGAGATTAGCGAAGAAATGCCATTATTTAGGTATGTTAACAAAAAAGCAAATGAACAATTTGTTCAATTTGAAACAAAAAGGCAAGAACTTGTTCAGTCTCTCTCAGATATTGATGAAAGCAAAGAATCAATATCACAGCTGATAGTTGTGCTAGATGAAAAGAAGAAGTCAGCATTTGAGTCATTCTTCCAAAAGCTTTCAGATAATTTCTCTTCAATATTCCATAGATTGATGCCGGATAGATTTGCCCAACTCGTTCTTCAGCATTCAAATATCCTAAATGATGTTGATGCTCAAAGTGAAAATATTGCTGGATGTGCTATAAAAATTGATCATGTGCCAATTGAGCAAATGAGCGGCGGCCAAAAAACCCTCGTTGCATTATCATTGCTGCTTGCAATACAAAAAACAGACCCGAGCCCTTTCTATTTGTTTGATGAAATTGATGCCGATCTTGATCCAGCACATAGAAAAGCAGTAGCTTCATTGATCGAAGAAATGTCTTCATTTGAAGACAACGAATCAACTCAGTTCATATACAGCACTTTCAAAGACGAGCTTTCAGAAATAGCAGAAAGACATTTCGGATTCTCATCAAATAACAATGCTACAAAAGTAATAGAAATGGCCAAGTTTGAGGCCTTTCAGTTCATACACGACGATAATCAGGTTCTTCGCGAATGACAGTCCCGATGACGATAGAAGATTTTGTAAATTTTAATCAAATATGAAAAGGACTTTAAGCGACTTCTACCTGAATTTCCGATCACAGAGCAAGGTTGAAAAATTCTCATCTTATAAGATATGTCATGATAACTTCAAACCTCGCACTGTTGTGGAAGCTAAGGAATGTATGAATTCTGATAATCCTAATGTTGAGCAGCTTTCCATAATTTCCGATTATTTACTGACAATTGATATTGAAGAGAAAATTGGTGCTAATATGTATCTTTCATCTATTGCTTTTTCGCCGAGAGACGATGAAGTGTCCATATATGCTCAAAAGTGCTTAATCAAAACCACTTATTATCCATCATTTCCTTCAAGTGATTTTTCCTATGTCAACACATTTAATTTTCTCCTTGATCAGTGTTCCGAAGATAATCATCGGTCGGCAGCAGCGCTCTCAATAATGGGTGCTGTATTCGAAAGCATAACCGATCGATCTTTTGTTACTACCGACATCTTAATGCGAATAATGCGGATTGTGACAAACAACGTATCTTTTTTGGGTCTTCTTTTGGCTATGGTTGATGGAAATGCGGAAGTGCCAAAGGATTATTTCATGGAAATACTGCCTCTTATTGAAAAATTGATAAATGATACAAGAAACGAAATAGCTCAAATTGGGATTGAATTAGTTATTGATGCATTATCTCACGGCGTAGAAGAGGCAATGAATTATCTTAGTATTTGTTTCGAAAAATTCTTTAATGAAAATGATCAACATATATGCAAATCCCTATTACAGCTATTATCGTATATAGAATCACCACCAAATCAATACATTGATTTTATTCTCTTTACTTTGTCTTGTGGAGTTCATTCAGTTGAGTCTCTAGCATTGAAAGTTATTATTAAGTATGCAGGTGAATGGCCTGAACAATATGAAAAGGCGATTTCCGATATATTAACCAAAAATCTTGATAAATACAGCTACCAATCAAAAAGCGATGCCATTTATTTTCTATCAGCAGCAAAAAATAACACGATTAGCAATACTGATCTATGCCAACTGATTTCTTACCAAGTTGAATCAGGCGCAGATTATGAGGTGTATCTACAGAAACTTTACCAGATCCTCACTGAAAGCCACGATTTAACAGAGAATGAGAAAATTCATAATATAATATATTCAATAATTGATGTTCTAGAGGAGATAACAATATCAGGTGAGCCCACTAATGCCCTATTGAGCGAGAAAATCATTTCGTTTATGGTTGCGGCATAGATGGGAAATTTGCGTAAACAGACTGTTTTGTGGGTATTATTATGTTTTGTATTCTTTTTTGTACCGGTGTTCGAAATGTTGATTGTTTTTTGAACAAGTTCGATCTTGCTTTTATAATAGGATCAGAATTCCATGTTTCTTTAAGAAGTGGTATCAGACTAGATAAGTCATTGAAAGATTCATATTGATGATTTGAAGTTGTATACTGATCAATAGCAACTGAAAGTTTTTCTTTGAGTCCTGACCACTCATCATGTACTTCAATCTCTGGCTCAAATGTTATCTTATTATCTAGAATAATTTTGGATGAAATCAATGAAAGGGCGACTCCTTCATTGTATTTAAGACTCAAAAATATGATTTTTGAATACTTTTGTGCTTCAAGTAGAGTATTACTTGATAAAAGGATTGACGAAACCATCGAAAATACTGCTGTTCTTATGGCAACATTGGTTCCAGAGGCAATATTGTATAAATAGTCAGTACATAAATCAATTGTATTCTTCATTTCAAGAATGATAAGTTCATATAGTTGTGTTTTAAATGAAACAGGATTTGTTCTTTTTCTCCTTTTAATAGTATTATATAATAAATTTCTTGTTCTTAAAGGTATAAATTCTATATTTTTCAATTGTAAGGCAATTTCGAAAACATATTTTATGACTCTGTCTGAGTAGTATTGTACATAGGGTTCATGATTATAAAAAGATTCAAAGCATCCAATCAGGAGAGGAATAAAAAGGATCAAAGATATTTCTTCAATACTGACTGTACCTTGAATTCGATCACATATTTTGGGATTAAACAGAGAAAAAAATAATGGTAGAAGCATGCTTGCTTCACAACACGACATAGCAAAAGATAATGGATTCACCAAAGAGATGATATATGAATAAGAAACTTCATTTTGGGATAAAAACGTAGCCATAATTGGCAATGAGAAAGATAATAGTCGAGGCTGACTTTTCAGATCGAGAAATACATAAACAACACTGTTCAAAAAACGTATTAATTCATTCTTTTTTTCGATGAAACCAGATGAGAAACATAATTTATTTATTATATGTAAAAAAGAAGATATATAAGGGGTCGTATTAATGTTCGGCATCCATTTAACCATTCTTTGAATAGAAAATACAATTTGAGAAACAGATTTGTTATCGCAAGGATACAAAATCTTTGAAAAAAGATTAAGAGCCTTCATTGCAATATCCATATATGGATAGTAGCACATCCATTTTAAAGACTCATTACCTAGCTTCATAACTATTCTCTTACCTTTTTCCGCAAAATAGTGAATAATAGCATCTGTTAAATCACTAATATCCAATAATTCAGCATGATTTTGATAAAAACCTATTAAATCAAGAAGTGCTTCTGGAGTTCCTTTTATTGAATCAAAAATTACATTAAAACACCTAATCGAGAGGCCTTTAATTGATTCATGAAAAACAATCGAGAAGAATAGAATTAGATGAAGATAAGGGATACTATTCTCGAAAGAAATTATCATAAGATCAATTAAAGACGAATAGCATAGAATGACAAAAGGTGAAATTGAAACATAGTTAATTTCATTATTGTTAAGCCCTGGAATAACATTATTCATTACCCATTCATTAAAAGATAAAAATCCTGAAAGTATATTAAAAGCAGTTCCGTATTTGTGAATCGATATTTGGAGAATTATCATTTTATGAACACTAATAATTTCTTCAGAAAATGGTTTTGTTTGTAACATTGTTAAATAGTAACGAAAATCATCATCCGATTGAACAATTAAATCAAATATTCTTTTAACATATATTTGATTCATAAGTCCAATTTGTGGAAATATTTCAATTAATAATTCAACAATATGATCAGGTAATACTGTAATCGAACAATATGACTTTGTTTGATCTATTGCCTCATTTGTTGAATATAGCTTTGCTGACAAATAGAAAACCTGAAGCATTAAACCTTCTAATGAATTAACTATTTTTGAACAATCATATTTCAATGAACGCAATGATTCTTCCATAATTCCATATATAAAAATTGGAATATTTTCCATTATGGAGCTTAAAAACAAAAGAATATTAACATGAGTTGGAATAATTGAAGCTGTAAGTGAAAACACGGAAATTTTTTCAATTTCCTCAAAAACTAACATGAATTGATGATTTTCAGAATTCTGGAAAACCAATCCTAGGAAGCAAACTCTTTTTATCAATAATAATGAGTATTTTCTGACTAATAAATTAGAATCGAAAAAATCCACCAATGATACAACAATAATATTGCCCAAGTAGTCAGTAATTGATTTATTAATGGCAATATCATTCACTGATAAGCTAGAATCAATGTTAAAATACTCATTATTACAAAAAATTGAATATATCGTATTAAATGAGAAAATAGCAGAATCATAATCACTCGAATAAGTTGAATCAAGGGCTAGCTTAATGAAATATTCAAAATGTGTCAATAAGGAGCAATGAGCATTTCTCTTAGTGTTATAGAGAGGAGAGAAGATAACAGTAAAAATGTTTTCAAAATTCTTTAAAAAACTTGAATCAGGGAATATCATAATCGTATTAATACTTCTATACAAATGATTTAAAACTACAGAGTATTCAGAAAAAATATTATTTTGATATAAAAATGCTAATAAAATGCAATTATTGTTCAAGTATTCGGAAAAATGCGATAATGTACAAATCTCATTAAAAACAGGATATATTACTGGTCCTTTCGGAGATGATGGAGTAGCAATAATAAGATTTTCGTTAAACTCTGCAAAAAGCAACAGATATGAACTGAAACTCCTTAATGTTATTTCTGTCAGTACCTTTTTTTCAGAAATCTTATTTTTATTGATTGTTAAAACGTTCCAATAAGAAGAAAAAAAGTTGCACATCAGATTAATCATTGATATAAATATGCCACCAATTCTTGATGACAAAATCATTGACCAAGAAAAACCAAAACACTTCGTTATTGAATTAAGGAGGCTTGATACTATAATCGAGGAAGAGTTTCCACTATTTTGATCCGTTAAAAAACTATTAAATGAGGTAGTATCAAAAAGATTGATTAGACACTGCCATGATATACATGAGAAGCATGATGAATAATGATCAAATTGAACATTATCTGAACTCAACAATGATAATAATAATTGAATAATCTGTGTATTTGTTTGACAAATAGCCTTTTTTGATTGAATGACAGCAAATTTTTTGAAGAAACCTATGTCCAAAAAGCGAAAGTACCGAGATAAATCGGATATATGTGTACTAATAAGATCTAAATCATCATTCTGAATAAATGGGGTTGAATATGTCAAAAATATTAATAAATAGGATATCCTATCCAAATAAAATTCTTCATTCAGTTGCTTCTTCCCTAAAGACCTTTTAATAGAATTCAAAGAGATGTGATTGTATTCTAACAATGAATCAATATCAAGAAAATTCTGATAGCAAATAAAAATTTGAGCTAACAACTTTCGATAAAGGTTTTCATGTTTTGATTGGATTATGCAAATACATAGATCTTTGGATGTTTCAATGGGGATAGATTTTATCAATGAATCTTCTGCCTTTAAAGAATTTTTTAAAATTTCTTTCGAGTATTCAGAAATTGCTCTTAAGAGGAGTGTGTTCATTATTGTAGATCTTTGGGAAAGTTTTTTGTTAATCATAACAGAAATTGTTCGAATTTCTGGACAAGGAAATGTCAATAAATAAGCCAAAAGCAAGTTTAGATCCAGAGAATTCATGCTATTAGGGTAATCGTGAATAATAAAAGAGTAAAAAATTTGCGAAAGAACAAATACATGAACCGGATCATCTAATGAAAAAAGAATGTTTGATAATGATTCGAAAATGATTAATCTGTAGTTTTCCATTGTTACAAAAACATAGTTGAGAATCCTTACAGAAAACTCACTAACCAAAAGACTCGATGAAAGAATATTGCTTACCAATAACGTTATATATGTATCTTTAACAGATTCTATTGATATTGAAAATGGAATTAGTGATAATCTGGATATTATTGCTTCTTCATCATGAGAAGCCTTATTAATAGTACCTTGAAAGAATGGAAGCTCAAATCTACTAGGGGACAGTGTTATAGAAAAAAACTGAGTGATATGTTCTGAAGAGAGTGGGGAGACATTCAGTTCTTTGAATTCCAATGAATTGTATCTCTTTGGCAAATAAAAAACAGGAAGATCAGCATTTTTTGATAGACTCACATTGTAGCAATATGATAGTTTATCTTTTGAAGTGTTTTCATTTATAGTGTTTTGGAAGTGATCAGATAGCTGTTTAATTAAATCTTGCATTAATAAATGGCTGGAAATCGATTCGGAATTGAGGTATTGATGACAATAGTATTCAATATACTCTTTGTTATTTAGAATTCTCACAAAAAGATTAAATAACATTTTCAGATTTTTGAAACCACTCAATGTTTTCAGGACTGAAGGAATAACTGTCATTACAAAATAATGGAAATCAATCAAACACAATATGTATATTATTGACGATACAAGATCAGGGTAAAGCAAGAGTTGATCCGAATTAAGGAAGTAATGAAGGAAATAGTCACAAAAACCGATGCTTCTGTCGAAATTGGTACTAACAAAGAAATTCTTACCATTCGTTTTCGTTAGACTATTGCAATTAATAAAATGCAAACCTTCATCATAACAAGTTCCCTGAATAAGAATATGAAAGCACAAAAGAGATGTTTCATAAGATTTCTCGATTGTTGACTTTTTAAATACCTTTTTTACCCAAAATTCTGGATAGTGTTTTTGACATAGTTCATCATCTCTCAAAAATATCACAGCTAATAATTGAAGAACATAATAATCATTCTGAGTTTTTAAATTAGAAATAGATAGAGAAACAATGTCATTAACTATGTCCAATAGTTGGGTAAGTTTATTGAATTGGGATACTATAGTTTTTGTAACAATGAACCAATCTTTTAAACAATCACTATTCTTGTTATTCTTTCCAAAATTATTAAGTAAAACCAAGGTACAAGAGACCTGATCAACTGTTCCATTTGTTAAAAACGAAAGTCGTATATATCTCAACATATATAAGTAATACTTCTTATTTAAACTACTTGTTTGATTAGAAAAAACACAAATGATGATTTCAAGATATCGATACGAGAGGATAGATAGTACAAGAGACATTTGTTGAACTATTATCAAAAAAGATCCACTCAGTAACCCAGAAAAAGAAGCCTTACATATATCATAGCACAAAGATATTAGAGTTTGGCTTTCGAGTGTTTGAGGATCGATCACAAGCAATTCAAAAAAACACTTTGAAATAAAAACCATTAATAAATGATTATATAAAAACCTATAATTAAGGAAATTATCGAGTTTTTGGTTAAGGCTGACTGATCCTTCAATCATTGGACACAAACTAATCAGTAACTTAATACACATTTCTTTAAAAGGAATACCAAAAGAAACCATTTCAATAATTAACTCGTCAAAAACACTCTTTTTAACACCAAGAAAACTTACAATTTCATTATTGTTGAAGCTTTCTTCGCAAATATCAGATTTCCCAAATTTGCCCTCATATTCTATTACAGATAGTTTAAGGATTTCAACTAACGCCCTTAAAAAGCGGGATGATAATTGCTGAAAAAAAACATGATTTTGCATTTAAATAAATAACATTTTATTATTGAATTAAATCAAAGTGCCCCTTAGCAAACACACAAGCTTTTGATCCCTTTTGGTCCTCAATAAACAGGGAACACTTTGAACTATGCATTACAAGTTTTGTTATTGGACCTAAACGAATTTTATAGGACATTATATTGATTATTGTGTGAGATTCGAGATCGTAGTTCATAGCCAATACAGATCCATTCTCTAATCCAACAAATACAGGTCTGATAATGTCAGTTGAATGGACTCTCAGCACTAACAATAATGTAGCCGGACTAGAAAACTGGTGCTCATGGATTAAAACACCATTAATTGTATATAAAGACAAAGAAAAAGCTGTTAAGCACCATATCCACCCCCGATATTCATCGAAACCACAGTTGATAATCTCCAAATTCTTATGAATTATTCTATGCAATACACCTCTAATAAAGTCCCATATGGTTAATGTTGATCCGCAATATGATGCACAAATAAAATCTTGTCCATTGATAATGGTCGTAGATGGTTGATTATGACAAAACTCTTGAACGAGTTTGGCTTCAGAAATCCCACCTTTTGAATAAAACAATCGAAATACTATTGATGAGCATGTTGATTTATCAACAACCAAAAATATATCATTAGAAGACAAAGAACAATGCGTCGCAAAACCAAAACAATAATCATATACATTCAGTAATGATGATGAAGAATTCACATAACTCAATGACAAAGTCAAATTACTATTTGAAATGATCCCACGGATGGTCCCACTATTTGAAAAAATTAAAAATGACAAAGGTGATTGATCATAATAAATAGAGTACTGATTCAAAATATTTGGATCAGTAAGAATTACAGTAGAAATTATTGAGTGGTCTGAACAAATATGGGATATTGACGGACCATTAGTTCTTTGAGGATGTGGTTTTTTAAACAGTTGAATAGGACATTGGCCCCAGTGTTGAAGCTGTAGTGATAGGGTGTCATCATCATACTCTTTTGACACGTGGTTATGATAAGAAATAGGAATGAACAAATTCTTTGCAATGGTAGCTTGGGGACCATATTGAGAGACCCCAAAAATTAAGTCAATCCATTCGGAAATTGAAAGTGATTCTAAAGAATCTAAGCATACATTCACAAAATGGGTGGAGTCTTTGGCCCATTTTGGAAGAGATATTTCGAATTTTCCCTCATAAAAAGAGAAGCCATTCAAATTATCAAAAACCTCAGGAACATGGTAGAATTCAGGCATTAGTTCTTTCACATCATTGGTATTGACTTCAGATGATGATTGCCATGATCTCTCCATATCAAAAAACATTCTGAATGGATTATCCCATCCATTATGCAAATCCCACTCAAAAAAGGTGAATGGGGGCAACCTTAGCAAGAAATAGTGAACTGAAGCTGCCATTGAGTAGTGAGCACCATAATAATAAGAACCATTAGATTCTTTAAATGTGTTATCAAATTGTTTTGCCCTATCATCATTTAACTGGCCCATTGGCTTGGATAGATCTCTATAGTTTTTTAACGGAAGGCTTGAACTTTCATAGTCAGAAATAATCCATGGAAAAATTGGGTATTGAGCCAAGTCAGAAAATGATCTCCCTCCATATGAATTTAAAACAAGAAGGTACTCATCATTCGAGATATTTTTTGCAGACCATTGCTGAGTTGATTGAAATAGAGATAATGAATGAAGAAACAAAACATGTTCGGGAAAAGATGAATTATTTAACGAGGTATTGTTCTGCAAAGATTTTATAAACTGAACAGGAATTCCATCAGGGCAAATTAAAATGATTTCACCTATTGAGAATGCATTAATTGATATTCCAAGTTGTTTATGAATCCATAAATGGCTATTTGCATAAAGAACATAGTTAAATGGAACAATAAGAACAACATGCCCACAAAACATTGAATATTGTCCAAGCATTCCCATTTGAATTGTTTGTATCAAATTAATAAACACAATTGGAGCATTGATGCTATCTTCTAAATATATCTCATCATTTTCATATTTAGAGTTTAATAGAATACAAAAAGTTTGCTTAAATACAAAAACCACACAGCTGATAAATTCACTATACTTCAAAAAATTCGCAGTGAAACAATACTCAATTGTGCCATAATGAGAATATGATTGAACAAATGAATAATATATCATCTTCTTATCATTGAAAGGAATTTTGAAATAATGTGACGGATGCATTGATATTGAGCCAATTGGGTAAAACTGAGTAAACTTATGGGGATAGAGCTCAAACATTTCACAGAAAGTGGCAGAAAAAATCGAATCACAAACGTTATAAGCAATCAAAAAGTCTTCTTGAGAACATGCTCCATCTTTTTTGATAATTGGTAATGGAAAGTATGATGGAACAACCAATCTTGGCGTAAAAAATGGCCACGAGATGGGACTAATTCTATATGATTTAGGAGAAAAAGCAGAAGAACTTTGTTGATAACAGTTATGATACATATGCCACAAGTTAATATGATCTTTTTCCATCAATCTCATCATTCGGTTAATCTCCCATTTTATAACATTATTAACAATGCTTTTCATTTTGCCATTTGTAGAAAAGAATTTTTGAGTTTTGATATTAAAACTGGTAGATAGCTTTGACATAATCTTTTTGAACCTCTTTTTTGATGCCTCTTCTTCATGAGAATTATTAGTTTTGAATGTTTTGTTACTCCCAAACTCAGAGGCAATATCTCCAAGTTGTTTGATGATCCCATTATAAACGTCTCTGTTTTCTCTTACCCAGTCATGAAACCCAGTACAACCCCTTTTGACATATACAGAAATGCCATTAATAAATTTTGTCATTCTCAAGTGACTGACAATATCATATCTCTCTTCCCATTTGGATAAAAATGATGCCACATTAATAAGTTGATTAAGTATATAGTCCAATAATTCAAAAAACCTTGGATCCTTTTGTTCATTTATTGTAACAATTTTATAAAAGAAAGTCGATGAAAAAAGGAAATCACTAAATATTTCTGATGAATTAAATAAAAAAGTTTTCATGGAATTCATAATCTCAAATATTCCCAAAATTGATTCTTGAGAACAATACTTAAACATTGACAGCATTATCAGTCTTGATGCTAAAACCAAAACATCACTGTGAAAAGTTAATTCCTCTCTTCCTGATTTAATAGAAAATAATGCTTGAAAAACAGGCAAACATGAGCTTATTAAAATTGAAACCCGATCACCAAAAACTTTATCATCAATCCCATTGGCAATCTCGATAAATAAAAACTCAAGAGAAGCTATTGGAGCAGAAATCAGTTGTGATCTACATAGAAGTGAAACAATAAACTTAATGCTGTACTTTTCAAAACCACTACAATGACGAATTGAACTATTAAATACCATTTCCCGAATTAGAGTTCTGAATGAATCTGGTTGACTGATTTGTGACATAAGAATGGCTCCGAAAAAGTCAACAATTGGTCCAGGTTTTTCTTGGAGAGGCAGGGGACATGATACATTATTGTTAGGCAACACTGTTGAGGGAGAATATTCTAATATCATTTGAATCAGAGAGCTAGAAAATGGTGATTGAGAGGTGAGACGAGGAGATGGTCTGTCCATGTTCATGAAGTATTCTAATAAATTTTCGGGGACTCCCCAAATTTTTAAAAATTCAGCAATATTATAAGAATCTTCATGTATGCTCTTCCCATCTGATTGGTAATTTGAAGGATTATCAAATAAAAAAAGATCATTGGGATTAAAAACAAGGGGAATAAAAAATGCAATTAATTCGAAAAATTCTTCACCAGCAAAAATCATATTATCTTTTTTTGCGTATGAGGTTATTGCATAAATAATGTCATGTAAATCTTTTTCTAAATACTGAATATCGTTTAAAACGTCCACATTATTGTATGATGCAAATAAAACTATCATTGAACAAAAAACTATACATAAGAATGTAGGGAAAAACACAGGAACTGCAATAGGTGATGATACATACTCATTTATCGATGAATTATAATCGTATCTAAACCCACCAGATAGAAGAGATAATAACTGAATCCACATCTCATGGCTTTTAATTGATCCAGACAAAGCAACTACAAGAGGATAAGAAAATGAGGTATAGCTAGATAAAGATGATGAGATTAAAACAATTATCTTCATTATGGTATTTGACAATGCTTTTGGCGATGTGATTAATATATCAAGAAGTATTTCAAAAGTAAAAACTGAAGAAACAATACTGTCAAGACGCTTCATTAAACAATTAAGAATCATTTCAGCAATTTTCTCCTGCAGTTTAACACTAGAAATTATTAAAAATGATAATACAAAATGAAAAAGTCTTACAATCTTAAATTTCAATCCAATTTTGAGAATGATCTTCAGAATATCGCATTTCAAACAATCATTTTCAATGATATATGCTTGTGAGAACAATACCGATTCAATATGAAGCTTGGAAAACATATTTTGGGTTATCATATTTGTCTTCGTCAGTGAATAAAGCCCATAAAGCAATTCAATTGGGAATAATGACCATAAATCTAAATCAAAAAAAATTGTCTCAATAATGCTTTCTCTTAAAAAACCAATATTCAGTAATCCCAATGTATTGATAATCCCTTTAACACTATCTGATGTTAAAATATCTCTTTTTTCTTTCATTATAAGCTTCATTTGATTCCAGAATTTTGGAATAGAATTAGGAAAAATAATATGAGTGTTAATCAATGTCCCAATTCTATCTTGAATTCTTTGAATATTATTTGAAGAAAATATTTCGTCAACGACTTCAAAGAATGGATACTTACTTGTTAAATAAAGAGGAAAACCGCAATACGGGACAGATAAACATCCTTGACCTTGCTTTGTCAGAGAGCTATTTGGGGTTATAATAGATTGTTCATCAGAATTTTGGGAAATACTAATATACCCAGGGCCACTTTGATATAGTTGATGAAAGTTAGTTACAACTTGAGGGAACAATCTTATAGCAGATCCAATATACCACCTCGATGTACAAATCTGTTCAAAAGATCCAAATATTATTTGTGTCAAAGACAAAGACGATGATTTTGATCCAAAACTATGGATCTTATCATTCAGCGAAAAACTGATACATGCCTTCGGATTATCTTGATTGATCGACAGCGATATGAATAACCATTCTTTTACAGTACAAGCTATGGATAACTTGTCTTCTCCAGATCCGATGTTTAAACAACCATTTAAATAGGCAATTGAAAGCTGTTCACAAGAAAAAACTGTTAATGGAGATACTGTCTGGGTCTCAAATTTGACCCAAAAAGAGATCGACTTTGGTTGACTTGTGATTGAAAAAGCTGAATCTCTCGATCCGGGAGCGAATTCAAACAATGGAAAATGATCTAAGGCAATATCAACAAAAGAGGATATTGATTTCGAATTCTTCAATAAATATTGGAATTGAGAAGGTGACAGATACCTGTTGGCAATTTCAGAAATGATTTGATTCGAATTTAGGTCGATTCCATGCCGAATGAACTCACTCATTGCAGATCGAGATGCAACATAAACACTATGAGGAGAAAGTTTAATTTTTGGGGATGGAAGTAAAGGCAAAAGTGCAGGAACGCGCAATGCTGTTGGAGCTGTCGCATTTGATCCAAATACAATATGATAAATCATTGGTAATGGAAGCTTAAATATAGGATGCGTAAGTGGAAGAGTAGTGATCCATATCGAAACCTCATCAAAACTACGATGATGCAAAATTGATGCTATAAAAACGGAAAGCATATGAACTGGAAACATATTACTTGTGATCAATCGATTGACCCATTCTAATCCATTATTACCAATAAAAAGAACGGCAACTTCTGCATTCTCACAAAATGATGTAACAAAAATGGAAATCAGTGATTCCGATGTATTAGATTCTGTATAGTCCATCATTTTGATTACAAGTTGTGAGCTAGGGATCATTGAAAATAATGATGAGCATATTTGGGTAAATTTTGAGGAATGAGCAAACTGTTTCTCTATTACAAAAAAAGAATTCATTATTTTCCAGTGATAGATCGGATCAGTAATGCTGCTATAGCATGCTTGAAATATATCAATAAAAACGGGGAAACTCCTTGCCAGGGTTCCAAGATGCTTAGAATTTACAGGATCAATAAACATTTCTATAAAACTATTTTCAATGAAGGTTTTGGTATTAATGGAATTATTCGATAATAATGACCATAAAGTTGATAATATATCAATAATAGTATTATCGTTGAGGGTAATGCTTGATATGATTTTGAAAATGGGCTGAATACAATATGCAATTTTGGAAAATGAATTCATAACAAAGCTTTGAAAAAGTGAAATGATCATAGTGGCTATCTCTGGTGTTAAATTGATATTGGGGGCGAGAACAGAGTGCAGTGGAAAAACATATTCAAATTCAATAAAGGCAAACTTAGGGGAGTTCAATAGCTGAGATAATGCATTTAGTATTATAAAAACAGATTTTTCAGAATGTGGGTGTTGAATGATGAGATCATATAAAAAAAGCATGACTCCTCTATTTAAAGTATTTTTAGGACACGAAGAAAATCTTATTATAACATCATTCAAAGTATCTGTATCTATCTCAATCAAATTGTCGTGTATCAATCTATATCCCTTCTTTCTCTCAAATTCATCAATAATGGATGGAGATACTTCTGCATTAATGACAAGAAAAAGAGTTATATACTTAATAGAAACAGATACATTCTCATCAGAAATGGTTTTTTTCTCAAGAGATTCAATAATGACATTGATTATATGCAAATTGTCATTCTTAACAGGATAAACATCATTTGATACATTTAAAAATTTTGTATACAAGCATTCTATAGAACTCTTCATCTCAGGTTGAGAAAAGAGTTCCGAAATTGCTAGAATCATAAAACCAGATGAACATAGTATCTGGCAAAATGATTCATTCGCCAATAGGTATTCATAAGAAATGCAAACATTTTTCTCAAATACAGGATAAATAGAGAATATCATGCATAAATGAATGGGAACTCGATACCAATTAGAATAATAAATATTCACCCCACAAATCTGCATCAATATTAAAATAGTATTAAACACGCAAATTGATCCTGCGTTCTTTGGGGGAATCATCTCAAAAACTGCAAACAAACATTCAAGGAATTTCGATAAATGACCAACTTCGCTAATATTCCTTGAAACTTTATGAAGGTTAGCTCCATGAAGTATTTCATTTATTCTTTCAGCAGTTTCAATGATTTGATTTCTTAAATTCGCAGATCTTGGAATCGCTTCTATTTGGGTATTGCAATACTTTATAGCATCAATTATGCTACTATCCTTCGTCAATTTATCGATTATACTATCTTTTTCTTGAGAAATAACACGATGAAACCAATTCAACATTTTGAAAATTAATGAAATAATAAGGTTTAAAATCATTATTCCCACCATATCTTTAATTCTCTTCATACCCCTAAAAATTTTTTATCAAAGACAATTCAAGGTTCAACTTTACAAAGTTTACATGATAAAGTATTCGAATATTTCTGAATAACCGTTTGGTCAGCCTTTTTAACATGTCCACTCTCGACTGCGACATTCTTCATCCATCCGTTGCTCAAGAAGCCAGAACATGCAAGAAGAAGACATTAGTTCCAAACCCACGTTCTGAATACATTTCACTTCGATGCAGTTCCTGCACAGGTCTTACCACCGCCTTTTCACATTCCACTGTTCCAGTTCTCTGCCAAGGCTGTGGAGTTCCACTTGCCAGCCCAACAGGAGGCCGTATTAAGTTAGCCGAAGGTGTTGAGAAGCGCGATAAGGTCATAGCTTAAATAAATGGTCAACGCTTAAATCTAATAAAATAGGTGAAAAGTTTTTCATGTGTTGCCTTGTTGTCAATAATGCTATATTTAGTCGAAAAAGGAAAAAGAAACAATAATGTACGATAGACACAAAAAACGAATTTAATGGATCAAAAATCAAGTTCTGAGGATCAGAGTTCACAACTTGCGTCTTTTTTGAAGACTTTTGGCGGAAGAACCACTACTAGTGTTGGACCTCCTGCAAAGGAAGAAAAGAAGAAAATTCCTTTTGGTAATTCTACATTTGGATCAAATTTTACAGGGCTGAGTGATTCTATGACAGTCGAAGCATCAATTTACGGTGGAGACGACCAGTCAAGTGGAACTCAAATGCAATTAACACATATGGAATCACTTATTCAGATGAAATCTCAACAGATTGAGAGACTGCAGGCAGAAGTCAAGACTCTTGTAAGAATACAAAATGATCAGGCAATTGCTCTCGAAATGGCACTACAAGATAGAAGAGAACTTGAGAAACAATTAGCACAATTGCAAACTGGCTTGCCAACTATTGCAGGGCCCGCTCCTGTTCAAGAAGAAGCGAAAAATCCGTTTGCTAATAAGCAAAAACCATCATCAGCAATGATTCAAAATAAGGAGACTCCATACTTCTTAGAGAATTCTATGTTTTTACGTGCATTCTTAAGAAGTGATCAGGCATCTATTGAGGAATTAGTTAAATCTATTGGTTCAATTGCTGATCAGCATACTAGAGGTTTAGCTGGCCAAGCATTATTTTCTCAAATGCAAAGATATATGCAGCTGAATTCTATTTTTGAAAGATTAACAGATGAAATGGGAACAGATAATTTTATTACCACATTTGAGCAAAATGTTCGAAACCTAATAGACTCTAGAAGGATTATTCTTTGGGCTAGAATTCCTTCGGCAAAAGTTATTGTCTCAAGGACTGCATCTTTGATTGTTCCTGAAGGAGAAGGACTTCTTGGTAAATGCGTTCTTCAAGGACAAAGACTTGTTTTAACAGATCCTTCACGCGATCCTTCATATAGTATGGACTATGATGGATCGGTTTTGTCTAATGCTCGGGTTGTTCTTTATCAGCCTGTTATTAGTAGCAAAAAGGAGGTTTTATGGATTATCCAAATTGTTGATAGACTTTCCGCGAAAGGTACTGTTGTGACTCCAACAGGAGATGATTTCCTAATATTGGATTTTCTGTCATTATCCTTGTTGAGACTCTACCAAGAAGAAAGCCGAGTTGATGAGCTAATTAAGAGAATATTAACAGAGTCAACTAGGTCATTGTTAATTGAAAGACAAGTAATGCCTTTACTCGAAACAGTACAATTAACTGTTACTCATATAGTTGGTTGCGAGTCTTTGCAGATCTTCTTTGCAGATCCAAATAAAGATATTCTATTTCAACTTAAAGAAGGCGCTCAAGCAGGTTCTGGGGAGATGAATATCAGTTCAGTCATTCGGGACGATTATCCGGTGGATAAAGCTGGCATTGCTGGTGTAGCTTTTAAGAATAAGAAAATTGTTAACGTTGCCGTAGCGAAGGAGCACGCAGGGTTTAATCAAGAGATTGATGGTGACTTTGCTAGTGGATCATGCTTAGCTGTTCCCCTTTTATCATCAAAGGGGGCAGTGTCTTTAGTTGCTGTTGCTAGACAAAAGAAAAGCGGAATGATGTTTACATCAAGTGACGAAATCATTCTCGAAGCACTGTCAAGAGTGTCACAGGGCGCATTGTCCAATGCTCAAAGCCACGAGAGAAATATTGCTGAAATTCAAAGAGCATTGAACAACCATAAGTATTATACAGCCCTCCTTGCAGTTGCTCAAGAACTATCAGCTGTTTTAGATACTGATACTCTTGTGAGGAAGATTATGACCAAAGCACAATCATTTATTGGTGCTGATAGGTGTTCTCTATTTCTTGTAGACAAAGAAAGGGGAGGTTTATGGTCCATGGTTGCTCATGGTGCAACAGATCGTATATATATTCCAGAAGGGTATGGTATTGCTGGTGCAGTTGCAAAAACCGGAGAAACTCTGAATATTCCAGATGCATATAGTGATCCTAGATTCAACTCTAGTGTTGATAAAACTACAGGTTACAAAACGAAGTCCATTTTGTGTGTTGCGATTCGAGCAAGTGATGGTATTATTATTGGTTGTACTCAGATGATTAACAAACTAGGTGCCCCAGAGTTTTCACAAACCGATGTTGAGTTAATGACGGCATTTAATGTTTTTTGTGGTATTGCCCTTTCAAATGCTCAACTTTTCGAGGCAGCTACAAAGAGTAAGAAGAAGATGACAGCCATGCTTGATATCGCTTTGAGTTTGTCAACATCTACCACGCTTGATGCTTTAGTGACGAACATTATGGGGAGGGCACAAGAGCTTATTGAAGCAGAAAATGCATATCTTTTTGTGATTGATAGGATACATCATAAATGCAGACCCTTGGGTAATAGCTCAAGCCCAGTTAAAGAGTTCTCAATCAAAAATGATGCTGTTGGCTTTATAGCTCTCACAGGATCTGAATTGAATATCGAAAACATGAGTTCGGAAAAGAGATTCCAAGAGTATTATCCTGATAGCACAGCGAAGCAATTATTAGCTCTTCCAATTCTTGATGCTAGCGGACAAGTTGTTGGGGTTGCCAAGGCAATTAACAAAATGAATATGCCGAGATTCTCATCAGAAGATCAGGCTTTGCTCCGAGCTTTTGCTTCATTTGCTGGATTGGCAATTGATAGATGGATGGCAAAACGTCCTGGTGATTTTGGACAGTCAGAGATTGATTTAATTGAGACACTTTCTCCAACTGAACTTAATGCCATTGAGCCATCAGATAGATTGAAGGTTTTTGATCCTCTTGCCACCGCAATATCTTCTCACTTCTTTGATGTTTTCATGTATCAAAGGAATGAACAATTTCGAATATTACTTCACTTTTTCACCGAGTTAGGAATTATCAAACAGTTTAATATACCTGTTGGTACTTTGTTGCGATTCTTGAGATCAGCTGCTGAAAGATATCAGAATCTTCCATTCCATGATTGGAACCAAGCAGTTGCTGTCACACAGCATATATTCTGGATTTTATCAATCGAAAGGTTTCATAAGCATTTTTCCAAGCTGGAATTATTTGCTTTACTTGTATCTTCAATTTGTCATGATATGGGCCATAATGGCAGATCAGGCATCTATAATCAAAAAGCTCAAACACCTCTTGCCATATTATATAAGGATCAACCAGTAATGGAGACTTTTCATTGTTCTGCGACAATTAGCTTATTATCACAGCCAAGTTGTAACATATTAAGTAATATGGATTCAGGTCTACTCAAAGAGTTTTGGTCTCTCACATTCGATTTAATACTTGCAACAGATAGTGCACAACATTCTAGACTTATTGATGAAATGCAACTCAAACTCAATCAGTCTTTCCAATATGATATTTCTCAACCACTTAACAGAGTTCTTCTTTTGAAACTAGTACTTAAGTGTGGTTTGATTACTAATGTTGCACGGCCTTTTGAAATCACCCAACCTTGGTCGACACATATATGTGAATCTTGTGCTATTGATTCAGAACAGTCAAAAGGGATTGGTCTCAGTACCCAGACACAGTTTATTACCTCACAAGGAATTGCTAAGCGCCAAATTAAAGCATTATCTGAAAGTTGCATTCCTCTGGTCAATGTATTACTCAGAGCTGTTCCTCAAATGCATCCATTGAGTGACCAAATTCGTCTCAACCTACAAACTTGGACAAAATTCGATCAAGAAAACAAATAGATCTCCAGGGTTTGATGTTATTAAAGTCACTTTTTATTATATGTCAGCATTGAAGCTTTTTTCTATCTCAGTATCTCTATGTCTTGTTTTTTCCGGAATTTTCCTTTTTGGAAGTACGGTGAAAGACTATATTCCTGTTTTTAGTTTTGGAAAGTCCTTAATGGTCACTGATACCACCGATTTTCATTCACGCCTTCCTGAGCCCACGAAAGATCAAATAGATTATGCAGAAAAATTTTTAAACATTCCTGTATGGAGTTTGGGTTATGCCCGATGCAATACCCCTGAAAGTGAAATTACATGTAAACAATTACTTGTAGCTGCTGGTGCAATCGAGAATTATGAAAAGAAAGTTGCTAATGGTCAGTGTAGAAATTATGTATATGCTAAAATATCATCCCTAAGTCTTGAAGATCAAATGTCCGTAATTTACCACGGTTTTCAAATGGCTATTGCTTCTAATCGATACTTTGTAACTGATATTGATGATTTCCCCATCAAATTACCTTCTATCATCACAGTTCCTCCAAAAGAATTCAAAGGAGAAATTGTTGAAGAGGACGTCAAATTCGGATGTATGCAGGGACCTTACAAACCCAATGTAACCCTACAAGGAACATCTTGGCCTCAGGTAATATATACAAATCATGTTTATGCACCATTGCTCAAGAAAAGGTTCGGGTTTCACTCTGCTTATTTTGCAGGTAGTTACTTATTTGGACAGATTGTTTCGATTGCATGTGATTCTTTGTACAAAACTGTTGTCGAAGTTTGGGAAATGCCACAACACCAAAATGGTGATTTATCAGTTGGCGATTATTATAAAACTGTGTCTAGATGTGGAGTTGATCACAATGAAGCACATTTGATAACACACTCATCAAGATACAATGCCAAATCCAATTTTAAAACACATAAAGAAATTTCTGATACTCAAAGCAGAGTATGCGCCCTCAAACAGATGATTGGCTCTAAGAGATTTGTTCAAACTTTTGGATCAAGACTAGGATGGTGGGGTATGGCACTCAACGGTAATGCTGCAGGTGCTATTAATAGTGTTGACAACATATGCTTCAATATTACTAACTCTCAACGAGGTAGTCTATGGCATACCTATTTCAAATATAGAAGAACTGATGCATACAGAATTAACTCTTGGTTCTATGTTTGTGGCATGAATGTAGAAGCAGCCCATGAGTACTCAGTCAATCTGATCTAATAAATAATAACAAAGAACGTTTTACTTAGGTTCTAAACACTCATAATCGAAGCGGAAATCTTTCTTTCGACGAATACACCAGCCACTTGAAGAATTATAATCGAAATAGTCATATTCACCAATTTCATAATCCTTATTAATCTCTTTTGGCTCAGAAACGCGACAAAACCATGTTTTAAACTCTCGATGAAACTTCCAACCTCTCAATATCAATTCTTTCCCTGCATAGTCCTGGAATTTTGTGCCAGGAAAATAAAAAAATATATAGAAAAGCGTTGAAACGTCGTACTTCACAAAAAAGTCAGGTAATAATCCTCTTTGAAATACATTCTTCGGGTATTCTTGTGGAGTTTCTTTCATATTTTGGGGAATATAATTAGATTTTGCAATAGGAATATCAGGTAGAATCTCTGCTGCAAGAAATAGCGAATTCGCAAACTCATAGCTCATTAATTTTGTTTCAAGCAAATCCTTAGGTACATTAAGCTCAATAGGTTGAAACTTTTGCAAATTCTTGGTATTTGAGCTATTCGATTTATCTGATTGCCTTCTATTTGAGGATTTGCTCATTAATGACGATTAAATAATGTTAATTGACCTGTAAACAATGTCACTTTTATCGTCAATAAAAGTGCCAAAATAAGATGTTGAATGTTCATGAGAAGCATATTCAACGAAACACCCTGGACGCATTTAATTTACTCAATTCATCTCAAATAAAAACCGAGAGCATTTCCAACTCTATTCGTTTTATTTCTTTGGATCCAACAGAAACAGCAAATAATCCTTGGATTGATGAATCAAAGGAGTATCAAACTGTCAGATTAATCCCTCCACAACCAATAATTCCTAACAAGGCACAGCCTCAAGATAGAAAATGTGAAAATGATTTAAGGGAGCTTGAATCTGAGAATAACGATAGAATCAACCCAGCAACTGTTGTGAAGATTTTGAACGACAAGGCATATCTTAGCACATATGCATCTATTCCAATTATTGACGAGAATTCGAAGAAGAAAATTGAATCTACCTCTTTTCAGTTTCCTCAAAGTAGCCCAATTCCATTATTACGTTTTATTAAATTATCACGTGTTGAATTCAACGGTAAAAGTTGTGGTTTAGGATCAAATTGTTCATTATATATATATACATACTCAGATAAACCCTTATGTGAGCCTGTTAGGGTTGATTTATCACAGCAAACTCCAAAAATATCATGTTTTGGTCGAGCTTTTGATGAGTTTATTCTTCCTTTTTCCCAGAATGATGCATTTTTAATAGCTTTTTTGTACCAAACAGAAATGATTGAGAGTGGGTGTTATGAAAAACCATTCTTTTTAGGATATACCAAAGTATCTTCACTTAATACTCCAGGAGAAAAGGTTCCTTTTACATGGGTAGTATTTAAACAAGGAACATCTTTGGAATCTCACTTATCAAAAGACCAACAAATGAATGTGAATTTATCAATTAAATACGATTTCCCCCAAAATCCGTCATCATCGCAGTGTGCAAGGCTAACTGCTTTTTCGACTATATATCCTACTCCTATGTTGTCAATATATAATTTGGAGTTAAAGTTTGTTAGTGGTTTGATTCCCAAAGGATCTCAAGTTTTTTGTAAGTTTTCCCTTCAAGTCGGAGAAGAATCTTCTCAAGTGTTCCCGAATGCAGCCCCGCCATCAGCTACAGAACTTTTGGAAGTTTTTCGCACTTCAGGCAATGCATTACCTGAAGATGTGATTTACTATCCAGATATTATTAATTTTTATTTATCAGAGCCAGTTCCTTATCCTTTATTTATACATGTTGGTGTGTTTGCATGGGATGATAAAAAGGAGAAGCTTCTATTAGTACAAGATATTCCTATTTCTGAGATCGAACAGCATCATTCTGCCAAATTAATGAGCAAATCCTCGATCTTTTCTGGTTTAAAGGATATGATGGCTCATGGAGGAAATACCATTAGTTTTTCATCCCTATATCCAGCAATAATTGCTCCACCATCTTCAATTGCTCCTTATTCAAGACATTTTAATGGCGTGGTTGATTACTCAAACCCACTTTTCGGAGAATTATCTCCCCATGTGCTTCAATCAATGTTTTCATTAAAAGGTTTAGCATCTTTTGATGTTGCCCAAGTTCTTGATATATTAGCTGTCATTCCTAAGCAGACAGTATTTCAATGGATTGAAAAGCAGTTTACATGCCATCCATCGTTCTGCCAATCATATTTACGAGTTCTTCAGACCATTTTACAGAAAATCGGATCATATGCGGATATTTTTTTCCATATACTGTTTAAGGCAATGATAAGTCATCGTCTTTTCCCTGATGATGGTCTTTATAATATTGTTAAGTTTTCCACATTAGCAGCAATCCAGCCAGAGATTAAAATAGCTATAGCGACTTTTATGCTTCATCTGAGAATGTTTTTTGATCCAAAATCAGTCCAGAAGCTCATAATATTTTCTATTAGGAATTGTTCCATTACTGATAGATTGCTGATGTTTCGGGTTCTATTTTCAGACATAGCATTTATCCAATCATTAACAGTTGCAAAAAATTTTGAACCCAAGCAAAACCAAGCATCACCTTATATTCCAGTGTTTTCCCAATTCTTTGCTTCTATTAGAGAGGCATTTCTCGCTAATAACAAAGAAATTATTGATTATGCTATTGAAACGATATTAATATTATCCGTAACACTTGAGATGTTTTCTCAGAAAGATACAGCCAAGGTTTTGTCTAAGTTTTTATTCCCACTATTAACCATTGTTTTTACATTTTTCGACTCTTTAGCAAATCAAATCCAGAAAGATGACCCTCGCTTAGCACCAATGATATTGTTTTTAATTAAGCACAGATCAAGAAAACAGTTTATTGCTTACTATGTGTTATTGTCACAGGACAACCAGCTACGTTTTTTAGACATGCTTACGTCACTCACCGATGTAAATATGGTTACATCAGTTGCTAAGCGTTCTTCTGATTTATCAAATCATGTTTTATCTTGTGCACATGAAATCACTTGGAGAATATTGCATTTTCTGCGTTTTATTGAAAAAATTAACATAGTTGAAAACAGATCGATACAAGCAGTGTTCACTATAATGATAAATATGTTATCACCTCAACAAGACTCAGATGCATTTTTAATGGTCTTTAAATCCTTATCATTTATTGTAGAAAAGTTTAGCGATGAAGTTTTTGTTGAGAAAACATTCCACATTTGTCATATATTGAACGCCATCGTTCCTATAACTCAAAGAAAATTATTAGATGCAAGAACTTGTGCAATTGGTTTTATCAAATGGTTGTATGAGCATGAACAAGAGAAAAAAGTCTGTAAGGATCAAAGAAGGTGCTATATAGCTTTACAGTTTGCTTTTGTTAATGCATTTTTCCAGTTTAAAGAGAAGTTTTCAAGGTTTACACACCATTTACAGCCAGAATTACAGAATTCTGATGAAATTGTCTCCAGGCTACTCAGTTCATTAAGCAACTCGACTCTATACTTTCAAAAGGTGTTAAATCTATTGAAGATATATGAGGAATATAAAGGATTCCCCGCAATAAGAGGAAGAATTTATCAGTATTTAATTGAAATTAACAAAGAAAACTATGACTTTTTTGCAGCATTTGTTGTCCAATGGAAATTATGCTCAATGATAGCTGATGTATTTCGTCATAAGAAGATTATTGTTGATGGAATACCAACAAATGGATCGGAAGGTTTTAAATTCATTGGATCAGAGCCACCAATTGATTTTTCACAAGATCAGTCCAATTCAAACTATTTAATGATGGAAGGAGATATGTTTACCGAGACTTATCTTGCAGACGCATTAAAGAACTCTTTAGTTCTTTGCCAAGCAGCAGGTTTTCATTGGTTGACTGGGCCGGTTACAGAGTTTTTACTAAAATTCTTAGAGATGAGGAGAGAGTTTGTATCACTTCAAGAAACTTTTGGAAAAATTACTGACTCATATACAGAATTGGCGAAAAGCGAAAAAAGCAAAATTCAGTTTTATTTGCTCTCATTTAGGGGACCCATTTCTAAAGAACTGGGAATAAGGGATATCGTATATGCATCAACACCAAATCTTAATGAGAATCTGAAGACCCAGATAGCATCTTTTAGGGGATCAACATATTCAGAAACAGTTACCATTGAAATGTCGCAAACCCCTCCTGATTTTAGCACCAATATTGAATGTGAGACTCATTCAATAGTAAGGGTTTATAAACTCAGGCACTCACACCAGGATCTTCTTGATATGAATGTGAATAAGTTCTGGTATGATGAGCAAATATTCGCCCAGAATTGGAAAGATATCTCAATAAGAACTCACACAATAATAACAATGCACTCTCTCCCCGGGCCGGCTAGTTCTTGCGAAATAAAGGAGCATTCACATGTAGAAATATGCAAAGAAGATGCATATGTCATGTATTTATCCAGGAATTTGGATAAGCTTCGAAAGCTTGTTCAAGATTTTCAAGCTGTTGTGCCCCCAAATAAGCTTAAGCATCTTTGGGGAAAATGGTCGTTGGGCTTGAACACAGAAGCTATGATTGATCTCCTTCGAAAGATCGTTCTTAACCCCGAAACCAGAAAGAAGAGCTGCTATCTTGATGTGAAAAGAATCAACACAGAGAAGTGTCCATATGAAGATGTTCCTAGAAATGTGAAAGAGATAGCCAACCAGATATGGTATTATGCAATAAAAGGTGTTAAAGTCATAGAGGATCTCCAAGAGCTTAACAACATCGGAAGAATGACCACAGGAGGAAATGAAAAAGACTCATTAAAGGAGATCAAAGCAATTCTGTTTCCTCAAAAGTAACCTAAATAATCGTTTATTTATAAAATGGATAAAATTTGTTTCGATGATTCGAATCCCTTGGTTTCATTACTCAATAAATCGAATGTTCCCACTGTGTTAGATATGCATTTTAATCAGCGCATTAAAAAAAACTCTTTGGAACCAAAAATACACAATGAATCACAAGTTGAAGCAAGTCAAGATGAAACTGAAGAAATCGGCCCTTTGATAGTTTTTGATGGGATATCATCTGCAAGCGACAATGAAAACGAACCAATTGGTCTTAATCATCGGCAACCATCCTTTGTCTCTCTTCATGGGCAGATCATTCCGAAAGGTGGCGATTCTTTGGCTGATTTACAGCCAGTTATCGAAGAAAACAATCAAAAACAAGGTTCCGAAGCTATAATTGATGAGGATGATGAAGATGATCTTCAAATTAAAATTGTGAAGCATTTACATGCTGCAAATGCTTCTAGATGGGCTTCTATGGGATATGAACCTCCATCTGACATTATTCCAATGATTCGAGCCAAGTCACAAGTTTTCTTGACTGAACAACAAGGACTGAATCGGAATTGCGCCGGAAGTTCATCATTAGTGCATTTTGCCACGTTAATAGATCAAAAACAGCCAGTAATTCTTAATACACTCCCTGAAGAGAGTGTTGATCTCCCAAATCTTCCTACACCAATAAGGAGGAAAAGGAGTGGGAGTTTTGGAATGGACATTGGAGAAGCATCAGCTAGCATGGAATTGATGGATAAAGTTCTTACAAAAGATTCTAAAAGGGAAACCTGTGATTTGAGCAAATCAATAATCCCTTCATTGTATGGAAATCTTTCGAATATTGTTGATAACAATAGCATTTTATATAGAGTTCTTTTAGATAAGAAGCTTCCAAAAGATGGAGACGTGAAGGCTATCATCAAATCATTGAAAGATTTAGGCCAAAAATGCATTCAGAATCAGTATGCTGATGAGTATAACTATGTTCAGACTATTTTAGAATCTTTATCTCCAGAATCTAAGAGTATCATTTCTTCAAGATCACATAAAGGTACCAAAGATACTTATATACTTGCTCTCAAAAAGCTAGAAAGAGATTATTTAGAAGAAGGTCGAAAAGTTGACGAGTATTTTTCAAACGAGTCTGTTATTGATGAGTATCGCAAGCCTTCAAAAGAATTATTGGAACTCAAAAGCAAAGAACCAAAGAATGCCAAACAAGCAAAAACTTTAGAACAAAAAATTAAAAATTTGGAAGAGAAAGAAGGGTTAGAAAGCTCAAGGAAGTTGAAAGATGACTACTACGAAGCAGACAAAGTTGTGAAAGAGAAGTATGCATCAAGAAGAGAGATTATACTTAGGAAAATGGCCAGATCAGAACCAAAAGAAGAAGAGATGAAGCAAAGTTTGAAAATTAAGCCCATCCAGTTATTGAATAGAAATAATGATCTGATAATTCTCCATAAAATGACTGATTTATTATTAAAGGGAAAGGAAATCAATGAGAAGAATATCGAGACAATTTTCTCATCCACTCTAAGTCTAAGTGGAAGGCTTTAGATAAGTAAATGTACCTGTTTCTCACTTTTTGCACAAGAATGATGCCATACATAAGCTAAAAGCAATGAACTCATTGAAAAAATCGGCATATTCTATTTCCAATTCACTTTCTTCAACTTTCCTAATGATAATAACAGGATTATGATCTGAATCCTCAAAACGAGAGTTTTTAATGCTGGAAATTGCATTATCAGTATTCAGGTCAATAATCCATCCTCCTTCATCATCCAGAATTGGATCAACGCTCTCCAGCATATCAAAAGGTATCATATTATTTTGAAAAAAGTAAAGCTTAATTTTCCGGGGCTGATTTTCGCTTATAGGCCTTATTTGAATAGATAATTTCTCATTTCCAAAACTAGAACCTTCACGTAGCGAGAAATCACAAAAATTATTTGCTGTAAGAAGTGTTGCATCATAATCTTTAACACTTATATGGCTTGTGCTTCCGATTTTTAGTCCAATTGATTCAGGATTAGAAAATACTTTAACCTTTGAATGAAGTACCAGATTCCCTGTGGCAAATAAATACTCTTCTTTATACCCTTTAAGCCCAAAGCTCTTTACTCTGACACATCTCCCATGAATTAAATTTATCATTGGTTTGTGAGCAAAAAATTCATGAGATTTCGCTAGAAATCTGTTCGATTCATGACGTTTTTCATTCCTTTTCTTATTAAAACTATTAGCATATCCCAATGCATTTGGATACACTTTATAGCACATACAGTCACGTATAGATTTTTCTTTCTGAGGATAATCATTCAAGAATGGGGAAAAATCCATGTGATGCATCATAAATTCTCTTCTGTAAACAGGACTTTAGCTTTGTAAAAGTCACAAAACAGACAAGAATAAAATTGTGGTTATAGCCTCAGGTTGAAACCACACAGAATAGTCTGGAAATCATTTCTTCAAGACTGATTTTTTGATCGAGAATTTTAATCAGTAGGTAATAATGGTAATTTACCACACCTAACTCTATTTATAAGATTCAGTTACAGCCATTACTACCTGGTTAAAGAGACCTGATGTCATTTTTATCGTTTATTTCAGCCCTTAATGTTTTCTCCATCTCTATCTGATACAGTGAAACACTATTATAAATCAATTATTGACAATAAACAGGAAGAGGTTGTTTCAGAGATATTTGCGAATTTGGAGAAAAAATTCAAATCGAATCGAAATGTGTCAAAAATGGACGCAGTACATGAACTTATTTTTATGACTGCAATTGGATATGATACTATGTGGGCTGATTTTAATATTCTCGAAGTTATGTCAATTGAGGAGTATTCTGCTAAACATATATCCTATCTGGCTGCCGAAATAATGTGGAATCCCACCTCAGATGTTGTTTTTATGGCAACTAATAGGATTTATAGGGATTTAATTTCTTCAAACCCGCTGATTGTATCCTCTGTCCTGAGTTCTTTGCCATCATATATAACAATACCACTTGGCGATCATGTCATGTCAGATATAACAAAGCTTTTTTCTTCTCCAGCACCATTGATCAGACAAAAATCTATATCATGCTTTTATAGCATATGCATGAAATCTCCTGAGAGTCTTAAGTTCGGATTCCAGCTTCTTAAGAGCGCATTAGATGACAAAGATGTAGGGGTTGTAACAACAGTTTTGACATTTTTTTGTGAAATATGTAGGTTTTCTCCATCAAATTTCGTATTAATGATTCCTAAACTATATAAAATGCTTGAAGAGTCGACAAATGAATGGATGCAAATTAGGTTAGTAACATTAATGAGATTTTTATGTACAGCTGAGCCGAGGTTATCCAAAAAGCTCATCAATCCCTTTCTCAGAATCCTTGAAAAGACCAATTCTCTCACCCTTATTTATGAGATAATCATTACTATATCTCAGATTCCCATTAATGATATGTCTCTCATTTTGTTAGCACTCGGGAGAGTTGAAAATTTCATATATAATTATGACCCAACACAAAGATACATATGCCTCTACCTTTTGAGCAAACTTATTTCAATGGATCCTAAAGCTGTTTCTCAATATAGAGAGATAATAGAAGACTGTTTGGAAAGTGAAGATACCCGAATTAGATTATTAGCATTAGATATATTGGCTATTATTGTGAATAAGAAGTCTTATGCAAAAGTTGTTTCCATTATGTCAGAAACAATTAAGGTTTCATCATCTTTTGAGTTAAATGATCAAATAATCTCTCGACTGATAGAAATATCTTCAAAAAATGATTATGAGGTTATTGAAGATTTTGGGTTTTATATTTCGAAGCTTTTCGATATAATTGCTACAGTGAAATATAATTCGACAGATATCCTTTGTAACCAAATTTTAGATTTAGCGGAAAGAGTACCTGCAACAAGAGATATTCTTGTTGATGAACTTGTAGATATATTTCAAAGACTGTATATTATCTTACCACAACAACTCATCTTACTTGCAATCCATATTGTTGGTGAGTATTCTTCTGGAACATCCAAGTTTTCTTCGGTTTTCAATAATAGTATTCTAATGTTTGACAATAGAATCCAAACAACATGTTTGTACACTGCATTTAGATTATATCTCAGATCAAAGTCTGGAAAAAGGAAAAGGGAAATTGAATCAGAATTATTCAGCCTCCTTCCTTCTTTTGTTGATAATAGTGACTCAGATGTTCATATAATTGCTAGCTCAGTATTATCATTAACAGAGATACTTAGAGATAAACAGAACAAGCCACTTTTTATTGAGCTTAAAGAGAAATTGTGTTCAGATTTAGAGGAATTACCAGAACTCATTCCTCCTCATGATCTTGATTCTCCAATACCTCTCTTTGAAAAGCCATATAATCCTGAAATAGATGAAGCTATGCCAGCAAGTATAAATTCCTCATCACTCCCAGCGAATAGTATGTTGATTGATAGCATACAAGCCAAAAACAAAACCAGACACCGACCTCCAGTTAATGGACCAGAGGAGCATTCAAGGCGTCTAACTCTCGCCCGTAATTCGTCATTGATGATTGAAATCGAAGAGTATCATATTGATTCTCGAAAACCTGGGTCTTTTGATATAGAGTTCAAAATCTATAATCAATCATACACAGAGATCACTCACATTGACTTTGAAATGGAGAAAAACAACAATGTTCACTCAGTTTTTATCCCTCCAATAGCAGACACCATTCACCCATCAACATCTTCTGTGCATTATATATCCTTTATCTCATCGAATACATATATACCACAAGTTATCCAAATGGTTATGATACCAAGAAATGCATCTCTTGAAGTCCTTCCATTTTCATTCAAAGTTTTCCCATCTGTTTTTTTGCTCCCATCTATTGCTGAATTACCAATCAATTCTTCCAAATATCCATTCACAGATTCTCTGTCTTTTTACACCAATCTCAGATCGCGTGAAGCTCTTCAGCTTCTCGCTAATATTTTGAGATGTAACATAGTTGAGGATCATGAAACCAAAGAAAAAATTCTTAGTTCCATGCACGTTTGCGGACATATGCTAATTGTCTCCCTAAAACTCGAAAAAAGGAACGCAAATCTCAAATTCCACTCAAATCATGAAGATTTTCTCACCTGTATAACCAAAGAAGTGAAGTACAAACTCTCTATTAAATAAACAATAATGTGTTCAATATTTACTCTCAAATATTCCTGATTTCTCTTGCATCCTGGCAAATAGCACATGGAACGCAAATGCAGGTGATCAAGCAGTCGCTTGTGAAATTGGTTTCCATACCACGCTCCTTCTTGAGCATTTGTCTAACCCAGAATGGCATAACAGGGCAAATCAAGTGGCAGAGACCACATTCCTCCTTCCTAACACGAGCAAGGTTATCGGCATTCAGGCAATCAATGCAAAAACAGCCGTAAAGACAAACGCCGATATCAGAGAGGCAGCCGAAAAGTGTGTGGCGGTAGATGTTGGCCATATTTCAAGTGATATCAAACTTTCAAATAAACGCTTGTCAAAAATCGCTTTTTAAGAATATTGAATGATAAACGATAAAATGTTTACTAACCGTTGTAGTTAACAGCCCTCCCTGTCTCTTTTCCCTCCCTTGCTTTTTATGTATTCTACGACGTCCTTGTTGCTGTTTTGGCAGAATGCGTATTCGAGTGGGGTGTGATAGAGAATAAATTGAAAGCATTGTTGCATTTTGGGGATAATTCTGCTCCATTTTCGATGAGAGTTTTTACGACATCTATGTTACAGAATCTCGCTGCGAGGTGCAGAGGAGTCATTCCATTGTTTGCCTGCACATTTAGGTTTACTTTTGACGCAACGAGGTGGTTAATTACGTCTAAGTGTCCTTTGATTGTGGCAAAATGGAGTGGGGTGGCATTTAGCATATTGATGCTATCAAGGAATTCACTTTTTCCGTAATGCGCATTTGGATTCGATCCCATATTGATTAAGTATTTTACGCTCTCCAAGTTTCCATTATATGCAGCCATGTGGATATCTCGCTCGAAGTTGTTGGGCTCAATGCTATTCCTTATTTTCCGAAGCTGCTCAGCATTTGAGTTCTTCTCTTCATTGGCTTTAGCCAATTGCTCTTTCAGCAGCCTTATTTCCATTTTGTGCTTCTCCTTTTTTTCACTCGATCTTTTTTGAATCAAAAATGCCTGATTTTGGATTTCTTTATCCACATTTGATTTGATTTTTGACTTAATATCATCGATTTGCTCCTCATATTTCACACATTGCTCCTTAAGCAATGTGATTTCGGCATTCTGTTTGATAATATATCCCATCGAACGACCAAAAAGACTCTCTGGTTCATTTTTAGTGTACTCTTTTAATGAATCAATAAAATCATCAGATTCTTCAATACATATGACATGCAATAGCAGTTTTGAAGTGTTTTGATCAACATTTAGCCGAATCATTAGGTCCATTAGCTGAGTTTGACTAAATTTGATATCCGATTTTTGGAAAATCCGAATCATGAGATGAATTGGGATTTGTGAAAACTCTGGTATACTTATATAGCTCAATATATTTCTGGATATTTCATTTATGATATCGCTTAGATCATCAATGTCTTTATTGTATCTATCCACTAAATATATAATGTTTTGAACCTGAGTACTATTTTTAAACATATCGATGATAACATTACACTGAAGATATTTTAATAGATCCATGACTTCAAAATGAATATCAATTGGTACATGATACTCGATGTCATGAATCATATCTAAAAATATTCCAACAATCCTTTTGTCGAAAACTTTTGGAATAACAAAAGGCTCAAATGGATGATCTCTCACATGAATTCTATAAATATTTGAGTTTAAGAGCATTGCACCTCCGCTAACAGCATGCAATTCATCATTGTGAACAATAAACGAGTCCCTTTTTTTAATTAAAAGAATGGATTTAAGACTTTTTTGAACCATGGGATGACACTCCCATTCAAATAACAAAGAAATCAACAAATATGAATCACTAGCACTAATATCACACTCTCCTTTCTCCATTAAATCTAAAAATTTCCCAAAAATGCTATCGGAGTAAGAATCTTGAATACATATTTTTTTGCAATTAATAAACTCTCTAACATATTTAAAAGAAAGGCACATTGATCGCTGTTTTACGCTAAATGCGGTCTGGTTATGTTGAATAACAACTTTTGTTTCCTCCATTTTGTGAAAGTCAAAGTTATAATTTTTACAAACAAAAAGAAGAATTAGGGGCTGATTGTGCCTGGGAAAAACAGTATAAAGGATGATATTAATCTTATTTCAATCATTATTTCTTTGATATTACGCTGAAATGTGAAGAGAACATGTACTTGGCTGATTTTGTTGTCTGCATAGCAAAATTTTGAGTGGAAAAACTGTATTTGATATGTTTGAGCTTTGGTAAATGTGTTATTGCTGTCTGTTACAACCGATGAAGATGTAGAAATCAATCCAGAATGAGAAATAAAACAGTGAGATATCTCAAAATACCCATGAACCCAAAAAAGGATATGTTGATTCATATCAAATACACAATATGTTGCTAGGAAAGACCCATAAACAAAGAGAACCCCATAATCTGATGGACTATTATTATTAATTATGTTTGTAAATGTAACTTCTCCCGAGCTTCGTGATAAACAAATACATATTGATCCACTTACTCGGTTATTTGAAAACGAACAGAACTTGCATAAAAATGAATTTGGGGTTTCCGTCACTATCCCTGAACAACCTTGAGCAATGTTCAGAGAACTATTTGAGTTGACTATTATTTGGTCCCCATAGTCCATTGAAAACGAATGAAATCCATTTGATAAATGTGAACATGAAGAAATAGAGAGAAAACCAACATGATTGATCCCAGAGGTGTAAAGATAAGCGAAATGCCGATATGATGACTTACATCTGTGTGAACAAATCATTTTTAACGAACAATTCGAGGACGAAAAGTATATGGCTCCCCCAATTGTTGAACAAGAGCAATTATAAAACATTGATCGTGAAACAAACATTGAAAAAGAATCCCCATCAATAAAAATAATCCCTCCATTTCCTGAGAAAAGAGTTGATCTGAAGAAAGAACAATAAGAAATGTCCACATTTGTATCAATATAGACTCTTCCAATCATAAAATTGTTGCTACATGATGAAAAAACCAACAAATTGTTTTGAATTTTAGAATTTTTGCAATCGTTATCATTTTTTGTACATGAGAATATATAAGATCTAACAATACAAAAATAAAATATTCTCATTTGTTCATTTCTTAATAATAATAAACGAAATCTTTTCGAGTGCAGCATATTTTTGAATATGATATTAATTTTTTTCCAGAAAAAACACCCAATTGTCTCAAAATCATTGGGAAAATTAGAAAAATGCTCCTGATTTAATACAGAAGTCATCAAAAAATACTGTATACCAATCAAAACAATGATAAATAATGATTTAGAGGTGTTAAAAAAGGAGATTGGTGTAATTTTACTGACCCAACCACATTTGTTTTGAGAACCCGAAACGTTGATTTATCTGAATTTTTGTGAGATTTGTCTCGTTTGACTATCAAGAATCAAGGTTACAACAGGTTTATTTGGTCTAGGACATGATAAATATAATAATAATTAGGAAATTTGGTTTCTTGGTTTCATTTTAGTCTTTGGTTATTTTCATTTTTTTTTTATGCCAGAAGTAGTTTTTCAGTGTCAGGATAGAACAAAACATGTTGAAAAGAGATTTTTGTCGTGTTTAAACAAATATCTAGATGAATATACGACAAAAGATCGGATTGTTTTGAGTGATTCGTGTGATTTTGATGTTTTTTGTCATTTCATTGATTTTCTTATGTCAGGATGTATTCCTAGTGATAGAAATGATCAGATTGGAGTAATTAATCTGTTGAGAGAATGGGAATCACATTTTGGAATTCTTGAGTGTTTTCGTTTTCGTCTTTGTTGTCAAGAGAAAGATGGAATTGTTGTTTATAATGGAGACAAGTATGAGGTGAATATTGGTTGTATGTTGTTTCATAGTGGAGTTTTTCGGGAATTCTACAAGAATAGTTGTGGAATGGTTTTTAACTTTGATTCATCATATTCTAGAGAATCATTTGAAGTGTTTTTGGATTTGATTCATAATCGAATCAGTTATCCAAGTGTTGAAAAAGCAGGTGATGTTTATGATATTTGCAATTGTTTTCATTGTGATTCTCTTTGTCAACTTCTTAATGATGATTCATCTGAGAGAGTTCTCTCTCTCCTAATACAAAACCAAAGTGATAATATAGATTTCTCCAAATATGAAAGATCAATTACTCAAAAGATAGA